>Ga0209367_1001073_pt1 | contig 32058 bp, 23 predicted proteins | sample WorMetLIZISLAND2_FD_187412 | JGI IMG/M metagenome (GOLD analysis project Ga0209367, IMG submission 187412) | Marine gutless worms symbiont microbial communities from Max Planck institute for Marine Microbiology, Germany - Olavius geniculatus... ...
ATATCACTGAATGCATTTTACTAAAAACAGTACAGCACAGTGAATTCATTTATGCATTTGTAGATCCGGAACCAACATGCGGGGTTACAGCCAGCGGACCAATCCTGCGAGGTCAAAACGTGACCTTGACCTGTAGCATGACCTATTACTGCAAGTCGCCTGAGGCAAGATTGATACCAGGAGCCAATGTCTCGGCATCAATCAGCTGGCAGTCGGAAGCTGGCACGTTACTTAGCAGCTCATCAACGGATGAAACCAACTCCGGCGGAACGTTTGTCGGAGAAACGCTGCAGGTGAGCGTGACAAAGATGGCGAGTGGAGCTGAGATTCCATCATACAACTGTACTGCAGCGTTCCAGTTTATTGACAAGACGGACATTCTTTTCACGTACGCGACCAACAGCCTAGCATGGACATGTGCCAGCTCGCCTGTTCTTACCTGGTGTACGTATTCGTCTGTCGTTTTTAGCACCTAGATACCGTGACACATGTTCGCCTTATATTTTTAGCCGACTGTACTTTTATCAGTACGTCTTTCGTGCCTCTGTAGTCTGTCTGTTTGTCTGTCTGTAACGTATGCACTGTGGCTAAACGATACGTCGTATAAGGGTCGATGATGATACCGCTATACAGAGCGTTGGTAAGTTTCTATAGTAACTATGCTGTTTGGCTGCAGTTTTCAAGGCAGATTTCGTTTGCATCCAGGAAACAGCTCGTTACTTATTTGCTGAGTAATAAATAAGAAACTGTTTCCACGAGTATGGATGCAGGCGGAAACTTTTATTGCGCTACAGAACTGAAACATGTGGCAACAATTAAGCAGGCCGTAGGTCTACGGTTGGCTTTCTCTTATGTCTGCAAGTTGTCCGGTAATTAAATTAGACATGTCGCCGACAACATGTGCGATAAAGCTGAAAAAATTACAGCAACATCGCATGCGATTCTCATGCGATTTTTATGAGTTTTTATCACACATGTAGTGGTAGGTGGTAATGTTTGGTGGCGTGGCGTAGTTGGTAACGCGTTTCGGCTGAAACGAAGTTACTCTACGCCGGGCCCGGTTAGTACTGCGATGGGTGACTGCCTGCGGGCAGGTAAACCATCTCGGTGCGAAGCCTACCGACTAGGTCGACTTAGCCTTCTACCCTCCGTGAGACGGTAAAATGAGTAGTAACTCATTTACATGAGTTACGGAAGGTGGGGACCTTGGTACAGCTGACTGGGGTTGCCTAGCTGGCCGCTGCGCCAGCCTGTGTCTGCAAGCTGCACACGGTGGCCGTGCGGCAGGCGGCTCTGGTTAGTGACGAACGCGCATTAGAGGCGTGCGCATGCTCGCGACTATGCGCTATACAAATTGACGACCTATACCTTTTACCTTTTAGACCCCGCCTTTGGTCCTAGTGAAAATAGACGACGACAAATAGAATACGGTGTTACAATGATCGTAACAAAATTAATTGTGATGGAAAATATTATGTAACTCGCCCAGCTGCAGCAAGCTACAAGTTTTTAGAACTGCAGCAAATAAGCCCGTGCGTTTGTGCAAATTTAGAGAAAGTTTAAAGCTGCAGTAAAATGTCACTGCTCTAGACGAAACATTCTTGTACGGTACTTGGATTGTATGCACTTGCACAGGACTACCACGCGTCTCGAAAAGAAATCGAGTGCTATAATGGCGTGAATTTATGTGACAGCAGTAAGTAAGAATACAATGTTTGTTTACGTTGTGTGCAGACTGTCCGCTGTCAGTGAACGTCACACCGACTACTGTTGGACCGTTCAAAGCGGGTGACGTGTTGACATGTTCGTCTGATGATTACCCTGTGCCGACTTACCAGTGGACAGACAGTGACGGGCTAGTGGTCTCCACTGCTAGTACGTTGAGGTTGCTCGGAGGCTGGTTCAACTTCACCTGTACAGCTACAGGCAACTTCACCACGCCTTGCAACGCTTCCAACACTGTCGTTGGGTTTGCTTCCGGTGAGAATGAACATCAAATACACTGTGATGCTAAAATTATAAACGGACTGACTTCAAAGTAAAATATTACAGTGGGATTATGATGCTGTCCGAAAGCTGAACAGTATTTTGATTGTCTATGATTCTTCAGCAGTTCATAGAAACAGCAAAATAGAATTGTTTAGTTATGTACTTCTGTTTATCACATATAGTATAGTGAATGGGTAATATGGCCTTGGAATTCCAAATATACAGGGTATTCCAAAAAGCGGATACCCAGTTTTATTTTTGGGATCACTTTGGTAATTTAGCACCGATTTTAAAGCAAAACAAACACTGTCAAAGCTGCATTGGTCTCGGAGAACAGGCAACACATAAAGATATCAATTTCGTAGCATAAAATAGTTAAGCTTACTTACTTATTCGCAGTAGTGCCTTGTGACGTCATTGTTACGTCATATTGTGTTTATTTGCTTTGTTTACCAGTAATAATTTTTAGAATAAATCGTTTGATATGGGCAGAATAACAAAGGATGATCGCTGTTTGATCATGGGCTTATGAACTGAGAACTGTTTTGCTAGGTAATGTGATCACACAATAAAAGTGCGGTGGTGGAAGAACTTCACGTTTACGCGCCATAAATTTCTGCTTGTAATAGTGAAAGAATGGTTAAAATCGGTGCTGAATTACCAAAGTTATCCCAAAAATAAAACTGGGTATCCGTTTTTTTTGGAACACCCTGTATGCATCACGTATGCCTACAAACCTTGTTAATAACATCGAGCAAGTCTGTTTGACAATCATGTAGCTACTAATTGTTTTTATCATGCTTTGTTTCACTGTAATTTTTCTTGTGGAATTTTAGTTGTCTTGGTTCATTCAGACTGACAATGATTGTCACTTTAGTAATAGCAAAGGGTTGGGCAGAAAAGGGTGACCACTTATTTGGAAGACTTTGAAATATCCGGTACTTTGACGGTTGTCAGGGAAAAGAGAAATGGCTGATATTCAAGGAGTTGAAAGGGGAAAACAGGATGCCAGGGAAACCATTTATCTTCACAAGTTCACATTTGGGGCAACAATGTTTAGTACCGGGTAGCACATTAATAACATTAATACTGTCTGTGTTTGGCTTCATTTTGATACTGTTAACTAATATACGCATGATGTGGGACTTTGTGGGGTTGCAGTGGGTAACTGCAAAATGGGGAAGTGGAAGTGCTGCTATGTATCACGTGATTTCACAGTACTTAAAAATGGTCATTTTTGAGATTGCAATCCCAGGATTGAATTCTCAATCTGGGGTTAAGCAGTTTGTAATCCCAGGATCCAATTTTCGGGATTAGTCTTGCAGATTATTTTGGTATTCCCAATAGACATTTCATGCATAGGTTGTTGTAGGCTCCTGTAGAAGGTATGCCTGAACAGTAAGGAGTAGGACTGTAGCATGCATGAAATATTGTATTTATTAGATGGCTAGAATTGTTTATATTACTTAACACTTTAGAAAGTACAATCGTAACAAATTTTTGTAATCCCATTATTGGTACCCTGCCAATCCTGCATGGTTCCTACAGTTAGGGGAAGTCAGGGAATTTTACATTCCAAAGTCAGGGAAAACTCAGGGAATTTGAAGGTACCAGGGTGCAACAGTTAACAAAGATGCAGAAAAAATTTCAACTGTTGTATGCAGACTGTGTACAACAGTTTAAAATTTTTCCTGAAAACTTCGCTCGCAGATTATTTGTACCTCCACTTTTAAATTTGTTCCGCTGCCCTTGTTCCTAGTGTGATTGCAAGCAACTGAAAACTGACATTGGTACTTTGCGTGAACAAATGGGAAAACGATTCATTTTGTCCTGTAAAGTTGAGGAAAAGTCAGAGAAAATGAATTCTCCAGAGTAGTAGGAACCACGATCCTGGGATTCGGGATTGGCGAAAAATGATTGGGATCCCGTTTTGCAAACCCCAGTTATTGGTCACACTGCAGTGCAAATGGAGAGTTTGTTGCATCAAGTTGCTAATAACTAACTAACTGGCTGACTGTTGATATTGTGTGAATGTTGCAGCTGGACTGAATGCAGCACTGCAGCGGCAGAGTGATCCAATGCCATCATGCTACTGTTTAGATACTGAACTGTTTGCCAATGGCTCGGAATAAATAGAAATTTCGTTGGCCTTGTATTTCACTTTTCTTCATACAAGATAGACATCGTTCAAACTGCCTGTCTAATGTTACCAGCCATGCTCTTCAGTGGACGATTATTCGTGTTACATAGTACTCGCAAGGAATCTGCTAATAAAACTGCAGTTGACATAAAAAAAATATAAAGTTTGTTATTGGCCAGTGCTGAATTATGCATTATGCTGAATTAATTTTATCAGGTGATGAGATGAAACCTGAATGTTTTGACTGTTGACTGATGTTGCAGTGGCAGTAACACTGTGTTACTTGACAATTTATGTAATTTTGGATGGTTTCTGGGCTACTCACTGCGGCAGAATATACTGATTCTGCATCGTTTTTTGTCAGTATCTTTTTCATCATCATATTCGTTTAATACATTATCTTGACAGAACGCAAGCATGTGCACAAAGTAGGCCTAACATGCAGTAAATATAAGAGTTTTAAAAGTCCAGTTTAGTTACTAGCATCCAATTAGCTGTCATTTCAATAGCCTGTTGGCGTGAAAGTACAGATATGTAATTGAATGAAAAAACACCCAGTGATAAAACTTAGATTGGAATTTAAGATAACATCCCAGTAACAAGTTGCCGATTAGTTTTATTTCTGCTTTGCAAGATTGATTTAGCAGGCTTATGTGCCAGTTTCTCGATACCTACTTCTATGCGTTTTCATACAAAATACAATGCACAGCAATATAAGTCGTTTTTTATGTTTGTTTGGTTATTCTGCAACGGACTTGTGATTGTGTTGTGAATGGTGGATTTTGCTTTTGCAGCGTTATAATCTAGTACAAATTTCATATCCTTATGCTACGAAAGTTAGTATCATGAACAATTTTGAGAACCTGTTGGTTTAAGCAAAGTTTTTGCTAGTTTAAACTGGTTTAAATCTCTTGCATGCTAGAACAACTTCTGCCAACCTTGCATGCCTAGATGCTGTGACAGAGATTATTAGTGGAGTCGTGCATTGAAAAAGCGGACAGCACAAATTTCCAACAGACAGTTGCAAATTTCTGACAACTAATGTTATGAGTGCTCAAAATTTCAACTTTGCCCTACATTCACCAAATGGTGGTTCTCAACACCATATATTGCATTTTTTGATAAAAAAATTTCTGACAATAAGAATTATTACGACGGCCAAAAATTGGGGGCCTCGACATCATTGCTCTTAATGGCAGCTATAACTGGATTTACAAGCTTGCTGTGGAGCTCTACTACTACTTACGGCACTGTGGGAGTCGGAACTAAGCCAACACAGCAGGCATATAGCAACTGTGAAAGCAGTAACTGACAAACACAGGTTATGCAAGATTTATCACCATAATATGGTGATAATATTATTAGTAACAATCATTGAGAATTAAATGATGGCGAGGAATATAACAAATGCTAGTTCAAATACAATTAGGGTCTGTTACATAAAATGTGGAGCCCTCACGAATTTTCTGACATTATTGTACAGTAGAAAAAAATTACCATGAATCAGGGTTCCTACAGGTCTTCTGCAGCAAAATTCACTGAATGACAATTTCCCTGACCTTATCGAACCCTAGTGCACAAATGTCAGAAATGGTACCGGTACACTACATCATAAGGTAACAAAACCGTATTAATGGAGCGATATCCAAAGGACAAAGGAACTGGTCGGAGAGTCAAGGGGCCTTTGCCCCCTGAAGCTGAAACACTTCTAGCTTTTAAACGTTCAATGGAAGTCACAAATTTGCCTGCTTTCCAATATTTGTAGATGCAAAAAATCACAGTTATCTGCAGTCTGCATGATCCAAGATCATTTTCCCTGACTTTTAAAACAATATTTTTCCCTGGCCTTTCCCTCACCACACAAATTCCCCGACTTTTTCCAGTTTTTCCCTGACCTATAGGAACTCTGATGAACTCAGTGTCACAATCGTTACATGATTCGAGATACATTTCTCTGAATTTGGAAGCTTGTACAGGCCATAGAATAATGCAACATGCCATAAAGGCCCTCACCACTGTCGGAAATTCTCTGGCCCTTGGGGGCCCCTGTTCAGCCAAACAGAACACGCCTGCCTACGAATGCTTCATTAACTATTTGACTGGAGATAACAAAATCACTAACTGGCAAATACCAAAAATATATATACACGGCAATGCATAAACAAAAGTCTGGATCCTGTAGCACACCTTAACTAAGGGCCACATAATGCACATCTGCAAAACAGTGTGCTGTTAGTTTACGCAGAATCACAGAATGATTTGATGCTGGAAATTGTCATCATAACTCAGCTAAGTAGTCAGCTTGTAATAATCACAGCAACAGATCTAACAGTCAGCCAGATGTCAGAACAGAACAAATGACAAATGAACAGAACAGATGTCAGAACAAGCCTTCGACTTGTTCGGTGTCTAAGTTGAGGTCAATGTCATAGAAGCACGGGCGTGTTGGCAGACCAGGCATTGTAGGCATCTGCACACACATTATATACACCAATGTTCACTGACCAACTGTAACAAAGACAAAGCTAATTTGGTAAAGGCGCAATCAATTTCCACGCAACTCATTGCTGGTGTTCACTAGGACGTAGCAACAATCTACAGTTGCACGTTTTTGATAGAGGTGGTGCCCCAAATCTTCCTTTACCATAGGGGGTGGAGGACACCTGTCTTAACACAATGTCTCACTGGACGCCATAGGTGTACCTGTCAACTGGCAGTTAAAATTAATCTATCAAACAGTAGGTGGAATCGTTTGAGCTGTAGGATGCAATCCCAACTAAAAAGGGAAAGGGCCTGGAACTCATTAATATGACTCACAACTCATGGTCAGAAGTGTCTTACAATATAGACTAATGCACTAGGTCAGGCCAATGTAATGTATTATTCAGCCTGCCTGTTCACTTTACTTCCAGCTCCCACGGATGTTTAAACTCGCAATCTATTGTCAAAATTTTGTAACTGCAAAAATATGAACACAACTCACAATTTCAAATTTCACAAATATGCGGCAATTTTTACTAATTTCGGTTTTCAGTCCACATTTTGTGCACACTGGATAGCTAAGACCTATCAACACCTATGACATCATAAATAAAAAAGGCAATGTGCGGCGCATGATAGAGCACTGCTTACATGAGTCCCGACTTGTAACCAGACTCAGGCATCTGGCTGTCAAATGCAGCAACAGTGATTCGAAAGGATGTGGACCATTCGCCGCGAACTCTGCACTGTTTGCCGCGATCGACCCGCGAATTTTTCAAGTTTTTGTTGCGAAAAATTTAGAGCCTTAACAATGAACAGGTACACTCATGTTGTACAAACACTACAGTTGTGCTCAATAACAACTGGCCATGCCTCAGTCTCAGCACTACATAGAGCAGTGTTTTTCAACCTTTTTGCTGCAGCGGAACCCTACACAAGCAAAAAGGACACTCACGGAACCCCATGTGAGTCCAGCGACGTAGGTGAGGTTAAAGCTACAGGGTGTCTACAAACTCATTTCCCTGGCAGAGCGAAGCCCCCATGGGGATGACAAAGCAAGCAAAGAGGACCAATTACAATATGAAATTTGACTGCATTAGTAGGCAGCAGTAAGTTGTCGTATTTAACCAAACAGGAAAGGCGAGGGGGTTGTCGACTGCCTAGACCTGTAAGCGAGAGCGAGCGAGATTTTTCCCATGAGCAAGCGACAATACATGCGAGCGAGTTGAAGCGAGCGAAATTTAAAATGGCACATGATTTTTCACGTGCAACAGTATGTAATGCTTCACGCATCTTAGCTGTTGTCGAGGCGTCTGTCTTACTGTGTGTGTCTGTCGCTCTTCTGTCTGTCCATCGTACTCTGCGACTGTATCAAAACGGTGCAAGTTAAAATCACCAAATCTTCACTGTCGGCTGCCACAAGTTTGACTCAAGTTTTAGATCTCAAAAACGGTGCAAGATGGGCCAAGGTTTACTATTAATCACTTATAGAAATTCCCATAAGTCCTTTCGATCGACACCAAAATCAGCGACCTTGAACAACCTTGAAACCCAGAACAAGGGGTTTATTAGTGATTTTTGCGTTTTATGCTGCGGAGAACATTTAAAAAGTGAACTGCGCCGAAATAGCTGGAATGAGATAAAGACAACATGCACCTAAAATTGTCAGCATTAATCGTAAATTTCAGCAGTTGAAGTTTAGTTTTTTCGACCCCCGATGTTTAGGGAGATCTAAATCGCTTTTACCTTGGGTATTACACACTTAAATTTAACCCTAGAGTTGCAATGGTTTTTCTACATACATACATTGCAATTGGGTGGGGGTAAAATTACCCCCAGGTGTATATCGTGTTCTGTGCCAATTAGAGGCAAAGTATTAACGACTGTACCCATGTTTTCGGAGGTAAACATTTTATTGGTTCCTATGCCAGCCTTCACTGGTGTCTTTTTACCCTAAAGTTCAAAATGGCGGCCAGAAACCGGACGTGATTTTAGTTTTGCCTTTGCAGCTCATGTCTGAATGACTTTAATGTCGATTTTTCGGTATTCGTTGTCAGTGAAATGAACACAAGTGTTTACATGCATTTTGAGTAGTTATCAATGTCATTTACATTTTGCATCGACTATTTATCCAGCAGCTGAATAAATAGCCTCTGGGCTGTTTATCCGCTTGACCGAAAACGAAACCCAGAATCATAGGTTTACTCACATTTGCTAACTGGCGGCACCAGCTATCGTTAGCGTTAGCGTAATCCGAAGCAGAAAACGGCTGCCGGATAAATAGTCGGGCTGGTTGTGATTGGCTATTTATCCGGTAGCTGGACAAATTGGCTAATAGCAAAATTAACTAAAACCGGCTATTTATCCGGCAGCCGGATGAACAGCCGATTTATTTGGCTACCAGATAAATATGCTGTGAGGCGTCGCAGAGACATGGCCAGTAGCACCCTTGGGTGCTCATATGTACCATCTAAGGCCACCTAAAATGGCTGCCAAACAAATAGTTAGGCTGGTCAAGACCGGTTATTTATCCAGCTGCCGGCCTATTGGATGCTGGAAATATAGATACAGTCGTTGAAATTCTGTTTGTAAATGCATTAGAAAACCAAATAACACTTAACATGGAACTTGTCGTCATTTTGGGGTTGCGCGTCGGTTTCCAGCTGCCATATTGGAAAAATGAGCAAAGATATTTTAAAAATTTCTACAGCATTTTTAGGCCAAACATATCTAGGAAGTCACTAAAGCATTTCTCGTTCTCACAATTCCAAGAGGTTTCAGAGCATGACAGTAAAAATCGGTCTGGGGGTAACATTACCCCCCCCCAATTGCAAGATAACGGTTAAAGGAAGCCATCTATGGAATCGACTTCCATGTGATTTAATAAAGATCATAATCTCCTTTATCATTTAGGAAATTATGAAAGAACTACTCAATATATACAGGGTGCAACAAATAAGTAATCCCCTGTTGTATTTTGCAGAACTTTAAGCATCGACTTGAAATTTTCTGATGGAACCTTGCAATTTCTCGCGAGTGAGATTTGTCTACAAGCGAGCGAGAAAACAGCTGGTGAGTCGCTTACAGGTCTACGACTGCTGCTTAGCCCCCGCCACCAACCCAAAAAATTTATCACTTGGACGCCCTCGGACGTATACGTGTTTTAAAAATTTTTCTTAGCAGAGTGTAGGCCTATAAGGAATTGAATTAACTAAGTAAATGGTCAAACGATTTCATAACCATAACCCTAATTAATACGTTCTTCTTTTCTTCTTCATTTCCGATAATGCAATAATCCTCAGAGCTGAGTAATGTCATGCATAGGGGGGGGGCTACGTTTTAATATAGGTCTACAATGCAAATGCCAAAATTACTAACAACAAAAATGATTCAACACAGTAGATCTATGCAAAAATAGATGCACAGAAATGCAATTTCGAACAAAGGATTCAATGCTGAATATTCCTATGACACTGTCTGGCGTGATTTTGCATGCTACGTTATTTGTTACTGGCCCACTGCGAAACCCTTGGCAGACGATCGCGGAACCCTTGGGTTCCGCGGAACGCCAGTTGAAAATCACTGACATAGAGAATGTAGAACTAAAGGCTTACTAATCATGTATGTGCCATACATCATACTGAAACGAATGCCAGTATTTTTTTTCGGTACACTTGATCTGTGAGAAGCGGATGATTTGATTTTGTGATGAGTACTAGCAAGGAATATGGAAACTACAGCTGGTACTCATTAAAATAACTTGAATAGATAACTGTTCAAAAACAGACTATTAATTAGTCATTTATTTTGATCACAACTAACAGCGATTACTGTGCAAGAAAAAATGCATATATGTTTTTATCAACTTTATAAGTTACTCAGCTAACAGCTGTCACAAATGCACTGAGACAGCACTAGGTCTGTATTGTCATTAGTAAGGCCTAAGTATTTGGTATATTCAATAAAATTCTCAGGAGAAAGTGAGTACTGTTAAGTGCTTATCATTGTATCCATATACTCTATACTCTTACAAGACAAAACTTTAATCCAAAATTTTACAACTGAAATTATACTAATCGTTACGATTTTCAACGATTAATCACGTTGTTAATCATTAATTCCCAAGACTCTGAATGCAATGTTTTCAACTTACAGCACCAACAAGAGGGAAGATGAACCCAGCACCGACACTAGCTCTGAGGTCACGTATTGGGAGCATGAAGCCGGTAGGAACACCCTTCAGCGCAGGGTCGTGGGATAGACTGAGATGAGTCTTAGCCATACACACTGGCAGCTTGTCATAGCCCTGTGAATAGCACACACTCACATACATAGCATGTATGGCAGACAAACACTACAATGAAGCTGAAACAATGTCGACTTTTTCCTGTTTCGATTGTTATAACTAACTAGTCTTGAAGTGCTGGGTAACTAGTCTGAAACATTGAAACTACATTTGTCCGAGCATATTTATGGCTCATCACAGTTTGAAAGTTTGAATTAGATTAAACTGGCTTTCAATGTGCTGTATAAAATTGGCCTCGATGTCGAGCGGCCTGGCCTTGGCCTCAAAAGCCACTTACTTGCCTGACCTTGGCCTCGGCTTAAAAAATCACTGGTCTTGGCCATGAAAATGATGGCCTCAAACCCATCCTTTCTCTCTCTCTCTCGTTCCTGGTCAGGGGGCGGGTCACCACCTCGATCTGCTCCAGAAAGTCCCAAAGGCGTCGAGGGTCCATGTTGAATTTTCCTCCTGGACAGATGTCCTTCCGGGCCTGGTCATGAGCTGGACACTGTAGCATCAGGTGTTCTGCCGTCTCGTCAGTGCCATTGCAGTGTGGACAGGTGGCAAAGTCCCGGCACCCGATCCGGTGAAGATATCCTGCCAGCAACGGAAAGTGACCAGTGCGTAGCTGGGTCACCGTCATGCACTGGTCCCTGGTCCAGTCACGTTGCCAGCACCAACCCATCCTTGGTATGAGGCACTACATTTTTATGCCACCTGTCTAATGTCTATCTGCGCATGCATTCGTCTACAGTTTATTAAAATAAGCCAGAAATGTGATCTTTGGAGTGATTTGCAATTTCTTGAGCAAGCACGACAGATTTTCTCTCAGGAAGCACACAGGGCTCTACACTGTGATTTCAAGTTCTAACCATGTACTTTCACCACCACTGTTAGACCCATTTCACAATATACAAGGTGGACCAGAAAAAAAGCCTCCACCTTAAGTCTTAAATACCAGAAATCACTGGCAAAGATACGAATAAAATGTGGAGGGTTACTTTTTTGGCCCACCCTGTATGTCCATTCCACAAGCCCATCACTACAGTAACTGTTGTCACTGCACACTTTGTAATATTAATTTTAAATTACTTAAATTAATTTCGGGTAGTTTCACCTTTTGCACAGATAATCCTGATGACCAGAATTACCTGTCGCGTGTACAGTTCCACCTTCTTTCGAGCTGCTTCCGACAATTCTATGCCATCTGCGCCATAGATACGACTAGCGATGATCTCCATCTTCTTCTCTAGGGTTTCCTGTAAAACAGTTTAAAGTCGGTTGGTCAAATGGCATCGCATTCACTGAATCACACTAGCCAAAGACACAGCTGCAGTACTTAGGCCAAGTGTGGCTGATTGGGGCGGTGGTATGTCTGCTAGCTGCAAACCATGGGTCCAACTGTTCACTGATGTGGGCAACGGATGGCTGCATAGTGCACTGTGGTATCATTAGCATGTGCCAATCAGCTGCCTTTTCAGAGAACTGTAAAGTGCTTCTGGTCGCCACTCCAATAGTGATCTTGCACAGGAAACGGTCAGTACTGGACTTTTAGTTTACTGTCAGCAGCACAAAAATTCACTTAATAGCACTCCAACACAAAGCCTAAAATACTGTTACTCAGAACTTGCTATTTCTTCTCCAATCATGGAATATTCATCATTGGGGGGGATTCTGCGCTAACCTGCTGCAAGATGGCAACTAATGTCCGTACAGCAAATGGTATATAACAGAAAAAAACTATTTTCCTTTTGCAGACCCTAGGATTTTACCCTGGAGTTAAATGTAAAAAATTGGCTGACTGAACAAAAGTCAAAAGTAGCTGCAGTGTTAGCCATGCTGAATCTACCAAGTGTCCTAAAATGTCAAATTTCATAATGCTGGAAAATGTTCACTGTGTTTATTAATGTTCAAACATACATTCACTATAAACTAGGGCTGTCAAAGCATTAATTTTTTAAATGCACTAATGCACTAATTTTTTTAACACATTAATTAATGTGTTATTAATGCACCCAGGCCGGTTGAAAGGGAGAGTAAGGGGGTAAGTTACCCCAGGCCCCGCAACGTTTGGGGGGCCTCACCTGTACAATACAGAAAATTAGAAACATATTTTTAAACATATAATCAATAATAACTGACGTCACAGCTAGCATAGAAATATATTAGCCTGTTGTCAGAATAAATATTTATTTACAGTAGTGATAGAACGGCAACTACAGTTTAGTTACTTGAATTTATTCGATTGTCAAATAAAAGCAGTTTAACGGAATATTGGAACTTTTGCTTCACAGAATTTAGTAAATTAACATAAATTTACATATGTGTGTTAATCTTTTTAATGTGCGTTAATTTATTAACGCTCTAACACGTTAATTAATGCGTTAATTTGACAGATGTCTGTGTACAGAAAGTACAGCATGCTGCAGCAACTGATAAGCTATATCAATTCATCACCAAATTACAACCTTCACTGACTACCTCTTTTGATCGTTAAATGAAGGACAGGTGAAGTGTGACTACAAATGATGAACAACGTATCGGAAGGAATTGACTATCAACAACTTCTTGGAAAAATTTTCATCCAAAAATGCAAAAATTTAGGGCTAGAAACCCAAATTGTGGAGAAATTTAGGGACAAAATTGAAATTTTGAGCATCCTGGGAAAAATTTGCATTCGTCTGCCAGCCGGAATTCTGTCAAAAATCAGCAGTGTCTGTCAACTTCCAGCCCCACCTATTTTTTGACCCATGATGATGCTGATGCAGAAGACAGATGTCGCCCACTAAAGGACCAAAATGGAATAGTGGAAGCCATGAGTCTGCCACTGCAGCAGAACACCAAAAGAACACGAAGAAGAAGCAACTGCTGCTGCTCTCTAGCCAATAAAGGTTGTAATTTGATGCATTTATACAGCTCGTCACACGCTTCAGAACACAAGAACACCAAAATGAGCATACATTGAGATCATAGAGAAACTGGAAGTCTGAAGGTTGTTTGGATGCGGTGATGACGGCCTGGGCAAGCTGAGTGGCACCAGCGCCACCTTGTGCCCAATGACTGCACACCTCGGCACGCACTGCGCCCGCCTCCAGCGACTTAGCACGCACTATCTCCAGCTCACGTTCACTGTCCGTACTGCCGACAAATATAAATGAGCACCTTTATTCGCCAACGGCAGGTACAATGAAGTGACACAAAACCAATAAATACAATATCAGATGTAAATGCAGCAGGAAGTTAATTTTCCGACAGATAACTGCTGCGAATTTCCAATAAAAAAATGCAGATCTTCAAGACTTCGATTTTGCACTGAAATTTCTGCCATAAAACAAGGAATTTCCAGTGCCAAATACTGCACTTATGGCAGACGTTTTTTGGGCAACAAGAAAATATGTCGACAAGCTAAAATTAACATCATAACTACAAACTATCTTTGTCTACCTAGGTGACAGTCTGAACGTGTGTGCGAGCGTGTGGCTTGTTCGTCTAACTGTAGCCTGTCAAACTAGTGATCGCAAAGTCGCTGGTTCAACTCCCAGCCAGGGCACTGCCAAGTAACAACCCTGGGAAAGTTGTTCACACACATGTGCCTCTGTTACCAAGCAGTATAACTTGATACCGGTTTAACCGCCAGGAAGCTAACAGCAGAATAAGGAAAAGGTGTGGCCTACACCTGGCATAAATGAGCTGCGAATGACTGAAAGATTTCCAGCCCCAAATAATGCACAAAGCTGTGAGACAGCGCTGGTGACTTTAGCTTCACGTGTGTGTGCCTGTATCTGTGTGTTCACTGCTAACTTAATTAGACCCCTAAGCCAGCTAAATATGAATTTCACAGCCAACTTAGCATTTTCGCAGCTTAAGTCTTGGCCTAGCCATCATTTTCACAGCAGCAGCAGCTTAGCAAAATGTTTGCGGCTGGCAGCTGGCTAAATTGGCGACTTAGGGGTCTACACTTAATACTGCAGCTTAGGTTACTTACTGGAACGAGTTGATGGCAACCACTACAGGAATTCCAAACAGACGAGCGTTCTCTATCTGTTTTTGCAAATTACACGTCCCCTTCTCCACCAGCTCCACATTCTGACCACAACAGTTTTGACACAGTAAGTAAGTAAGTAACCTATATAGCACATTAACTGTAATAACGTTAAACGCGCTCAAAGTGCTAGGAGAATGAGAAGTAAAAATGTTTTTAACTACATGGCGGCTATGAATCCGTCAACTATTATGCCTCCGCCAACATGTGACAACTACAAGGCCAAAAAGTGCATTTTGGGGCATATTTGACTCCACCGTGACCTTGAACTTTGACTATTTGACCCCAAAATATGAAGCGTTCATCCGTGCCCCAAAGTCCGGTCAAAATTTGGTCAAATTCCATCAACAAATATCCAAGATATCTTGCTAACAATGTTTGTTTGGAGCACACACACAGACGGAGGCACGAACACTCTGAAAACATAATAGCTCCGGCCACTATGTTGACAGAGGCATAAAAATGAGATGCCAACGTCTAAAAGTAGGTTGAGATTGTGTGCTGCATTTAAGAATGTTCGGAAACACTGTCCAAGTTGATGGACTGGCATGTCTAAAGCATGTCCACAGCAGTGGTGGTAGCATTGCAGCAGCAGCAGCAGGAGGAATAGTATTGCTAACAGTAATGATGGTGGTAGATGGTTTTTGGAGTTATCTGGGGTTGGTATTTCCTTTCACAGGCTGGACACTTTCATATTGCCCAACAAAAGCATGGTAAGAGATAATAAGAAATTTGAGCTAATGCTCACGAGACGGGCGAAAGCCTATAGCAGTTCCTGTTCGCAAACTGTCAGTCTATCTCCAGCCATTTCGCCGCGACTTTCATGGGGGTACCGCTCTTTGATGCCCTTGTGCGCAGGTTTCCTTGCACCCAGAAAATCGAGACTTGGACCATCAAAATCTACATTTTATGCTAAAAATTTCATACGCAGCTTGTCTCAATTGGTTTCGGCGCAATTCGCTCTTGAAATGTACCTCGCAGCCCAAAGTCACCAAAAAATCCACAAAACCCCTATTTTAGCATTCAAAGTCATCCAAGGTCATTGAATTCGGTGGCAATCGAGAGCCACTGTACGACTTCCTATTAGTGATTAATAGTAACTTAGGCCCTATTTCGCACCATTATTGAGATACAGCAACTTATTGGCTAAAAATTGCAATTTTTTCCACCCCCCTCTCATTTAACGCCCTCGTTCGTGGTGACCCTCTTTAAATTTATGGAAGAGCTTTACGGTTCCTGAAACTAGAGTCTTCCAGGCAGCAGATGGTAAAGATTTGATGATCCTAGCTTGCATCGTTTTTGACCGATCCACCCGTGTGACGGACAGACAGAATTGCGATGGCTAAGACACGCTGAAAACAGTAGCTGCTTTCGCGCGTAAAAACAGAATGCTGAAAATCCTAACGTAACAAAACGACTAGCCAGAGTACTCCTGTAATATAAGACAATGTATGACTGAAAAATGTACACTCTAGAATGTTCTGTAATTTATTTTTCAACGACTAAAAATTTCAAAGCGATATTTCACATGCATATTCTGCTTTCAAATCTATGCCATAACACAATGTTCCAATTTCAGAACATGTCAAAGCGTAAAATCCTTCCGTCTCACACTGTACACACTACTTCAAGCTCAATCAACAATAGATGGTGTTGAAGTGTTGTTACCTCATGTAAATACTCGGCTGGCAACGGAACGCCCGCAGTGACTGTTGGACCACCACCGTGCATCTTCAGAGCTCGAATTGTAGTCACAAGGACTACAACACTCGGCTGGAGGCCAGAGTAGCGACATTTTATGTTGAAGAACTTCTCCATACCAATGTCAGCACCAAACCCCGCCTCAGTCACTGTACCGAACACAAATTATAAAATGTAAACAAGAATGCAGGACAATAAAACAATTACAACATACGACACTAAAATGGTAATGCATAATGCAAGTTAAAATGCTGATCAGTAGCCAGCTATGTCTACTATGCAGGGCTAAAACTAAAAGTCAATCAACATATAGAAGAAATTAAACAAGCCAAAAGTCAGTAAAGTTAGTGAATAAGTACAAAAAGCACATAGTAGAAATGATCTACGAGTGTCTAATGCTGTTTAACTGTGATAGGTTTTTGCCTATTGTGGTGAAAGCATAAAGCTTGTCGAAGCATAAAAGCGGACAAACAAAGCTTGTCTGTCTGGAATTTCCAGTTTGCTTCGACCTTGTTGCCTGGGCAACAAAAGGACATTCAGACATTAAAAATCCAGCTTTATTAATTGCGAAAATGCATTCATGATCGTTGTAATCGCTTTCCTCATCTATGGCTAGCAGTCTGCTGTCAAAAGTTATCTTTTGGTAACAGTTTTAGCAACGGACAGTAATGCTGTTAATGTTTACTGTAGACATCAGCAAATGATAACTCACCAACAAACCCATCTTGACCGACCAGTTTGAGCGCAATCTTATCAGCAAGAATGGATGAATTGCCGTGAGCGATGTTGGCAAATGGACCAGCGTGCACCAGTGCTGGAGTGCCCTGTCAAGCCATCACTCACCATCATCATCAACATCATTAAAATCATTATTACGATCACTCGTAGCAGTATATCGAACAGAAAATGACCGTGTTCATGAATGGTCCTAAGTAAAAACCTTACTAGCTGTGGTTAAGTAATTTCACCATATGAAGCTCTCTACCTGACATGCCTTCCCAATCTACAAGTTCTCCATTCAACCAAGGAAACTGACTACATATGACAAATCGTGCAGCAACAGACGGAAACATTAAATTCAGTCTAAATTCTACTGTATTGTATTGTATTATGAGTACCACAATTAACAGCTGATCATGCAAAACAACTGAACCTCCTTGCCTTGCATGGTGCGAAAGATTTCAAATACTTCAAGATCATCAATAATGCATAAACCAGCAATAACAGTAATAAAGGATTATAGGGTGCGTATGGTTCTTCATGGAAAACCCATCTCAGAGCTACAGAGCATCACCAGCCATGTGGGATCACAATGTCACCCGCTATCAGTGAATGAGCCGTGCCAAAAAAGCAGCCAAGCAGGCTGATATTTAGTAGCAGCAGCAATGGCTAGTCCGACCTTCGAAATCAGTGTTTATGTAACATTCTGTAATTTATTGGCAATTTCCGAAATCCGTCAGTAGAATAGCATCCTCACAACAGCAAAGCACAAGCTGCCAGTAATAGTTACATCAGTAGCACATATTACCAGTGTAAACAGCTAACTCAAATAGAAGCAGACACAGTGGTATAAGCTGACCTCCAGTGTCTGCATGATGGTAGGACGAATCGCATCCTTCATCAGCACTTCCAGAGCACCACTCACCCCCTGCAGATATATCACACCTGAAAAATTTTCTGCCAAAGATATACAATATTTTCGGCTCAAAATCCTACATATGGAGGAACTGAAAAGCAACAGTAAATTCTCAGCACCTGCAATCTCCTCTATCGGAAATTGCAGCTGTCTGAAAAAAAGTTTAATTTCCTTGCTGCATAACTTTTTTAATCCATGATACTGCCAGTAGTTGAATAAAATATTTGTGTTTCATGTACCAACTTGAAAAACATCCGGTCTTATGTGAAACAGGAAGCCAAAAAATTTACTGTGCCATCAACGTCTGGATAACATTGGACAAAATATGTTGTCAAGGATAACCCAAGATTAAGTGTTGTTAAAACGCCACTGTTTTTTTTGTTCCGGAAATAACCAAAGATTCTCGGGATAACCCAATATCATAAAACTGCATATCTGAGATACCCACAAAGAGTAAGAGAAAGAAAGAAAGAAAGTGATTGACCAGATCGTCAGCAGTAATTGGTTGTCCAGCGTGACTAGTTGCTACAACCATACGGCCGAGCCTTGTCCTCATGTCAGCCAGGCTTGTAGTCAGTGCCAGCACGGCCATTATCTCACTGGCCACACTGATGTCAAACTGACACTACAGACAGACAAGCACATACGAAAACATACAAACATATTAACACTATGGCTGCAGAAATTAACGATTAATTCATTGATTAACTGTTCAAAAAAAGTAATTAATAAAATTTTTTCAACTGATTAAAATTTGTTTGAAATTTCAGATTTTTTAACAGCCTGAAATGACTGGGGCTGTATGCATAACAACGTCGTAACTTTACTTCCAAACTAAAATCGAATTATGTCGAACGTAGTGCTAAGTCGGTATGCATAACGACGACGTAGCACTAGTCAGATGCCTACGTCCAAACTAACTCTAGTCGCTCCAGCGACCTGTCGTAAATATTTAGTCGGTCGTTGTCAATGTAAACTAACGTCGCTAAGGAGAAGCTGCAATCACGTCATGCGTCGTAAAGGACTTATGGCAAGTCAATTACACTATTGAAACTAATTGCAGTATTAAAAGTTGCCGAATGAAACGTTTAGAATTCGATAAATTTCACTTATTCGCATCGCGCATTCTTACTTAGCCCATGGAGCTGTAACTCGACTCGAGCACGCCCGAGACTGCAGCAGACGACAAGTCTGGCCATATCTATTTTTAGCTGCAGGCCGGTTGAGGCAGAATGCGTTTAGCCAGGAAATTCCAGAGTCAAACTCCCAGACGTCAACTACGTCGGTAGTAGTTAGTCGCTCGCTACGACAGCGTTTTGCATGCCATCGAATGCAACTTTCTAGTTTGGAAGTAGTTAGTCACGACGTAGGCCTTACGTCCAAACTAAGCTACGACCTTGTTATGCATACCGCTCCTGGTGATCAACGTTTGTAATCTAATTTCATTCCATGCAGGGTACATCATCAAGATTTATATATAATTGTGTAGTGTTAGTTAAAACAGACTGCACTTTGACTACACAGTTCATAAAGACTACTATATCATCATTGCTTTCTTTGCTTTAGTATGCCAAAAATGACAACAACCAAAAGCTGAATAACCAAAACTGAGTAAACTTTCTCTATGGCAGAAATAAATAGTACATCTGTTTTCACTTCACGAAGTAAAAAGGTGAGAGTCAGGGTTAGAACATACTTTTCTAGACTAATAGAGATAAACACAGACAGATAACAAGACAAACAAACATAAAGGCACACTGATTAAGACACAAATGTACAAAAATATAACAGCCAAACACTCAGTACAATGGTGTCTAAATGTGTATAAATGGAGAAAAGCAAGTCAACCTCGCGAGTGAAGCCTTTCTCCGTGGCCGACTGACCGATAGTGATCTTGCGCAGGAAACGGTCATTTGTATCAAGCACTGCACAACGTTCAGCACATAACACTACACATAATAACACTTCTTTGCATGTATCTATGATATCTGGAAACACACAACTGAACCAGCTACTTCACAACCTTTGCTACATGACTCAAAATTAACTGCATAACTAAAACAAAACTAGAAATTTGAAGCAAAGCCCAACGTGAGTCCGAACGGTGCCCTAAGTCCGATTGGAGGGAAAATTTAGGGGGCGAAATTCCCCTGGTAGCAAAGTTATGTGATCCGCACTCAAATGCATTAGTATACGCAAAACGCGCACCGTCGACCTAGAGTGGGTAAACATTAGCCGCGTAATCTCTGGTGTTAGTGGACCAAAGTTCACCAAATTTTTTTATTCAACGCGGGATTAATTGTGTTTGATAACGCTTTTTAACGATTGTCAATATCTTTATTCGTTCCAGAGATATTTGCGGTCAAACTTGAAAGTTGTCGTAAATCTCATTAATTTTTGAACGTTTTTCGCCCTCCCAAATTTTAAGGAGGCAGTGCCCCCCAAAAGTTGTACCCGCATTATCACCCTCATCTAGCAGCACGTCACGTGGCAGAGTTTCATGAAGCTATTCCCACTGACTCCAAAGTTCATGCAGCTAATACGCTACATTTTAAGCCAATTTTAGACCCCCTTTGAAAAAAATTGTAAGGGGGACCGTCGTCTCCAGTGGGGGTGCACTAACAATACATAGTCATTTACTAGTCGTGTCTAAAAATTCAGGGGTGCAGCAGCCCTTAGGGGCAGAAATATGGCATTCCGAAATAGGCGCTTTGGGTGGGTAAAATTTGACCTTCGGATCTTCGAACATAGTGGATCAAAGTTCAGTGGACTTTATTCGCCAAATGCAGGAAGAATTGCAGTAAAAAAGGTACTCGACCGATTTTGAATATCCTTATCCGTTCAGGAGATATTCGTCGCCGAACTTTAAAGTCGACCAAATTCGGGCCAAATTTTGCATGTTTTTGGCCCCTAAAATTTTTTGGAAGTAGGTCTGACGAAATTTTGAAACAGCATTACAAAATCTGGCTTAGTACCGATCAACATGCAAAATTTTGCGCCAAACAGCTAACATATCTTGGAGATCTCGCGTTGAAAAAAAAAAATTTAAAAACATCTGCAGTAAAACTTAAGTCCGTTCCGCAAGCTATCGCTTCCGCGCAACCTAACAAGAAATCTGAGCTAATGCTCATGAGACGTGCGAGAGCCTATAGCAGTTCCTGTTTGCAGGTAATCTTGGTCTATCTTCATCCATTTCGTCGCAATTCACTCTTTTGCAGCCAAAAATCACCAAAAAAATCACTAAAACCACTTGTTTTTAGGGTTTAAGGTCAGTCAAGGTCATCAATGTTGACAATCCTAAGAAGCCCGTCGCTAGTGCTTGTTATGTTAAGCAGCATGTCTGTGCCTATCTGCAACCATTCTCACATTAGACAAGCCAGCAGTGGATAAATAACCACTTTTTAAGAAGGGAACCCCTATTTGACACCCGCATGTGCAGGCCTCCTTGAACCTAAAGGGTCCAAACTTAAATTGCTAAAATCTACATTCAGTGCTAAAAATTCCATATGCAGGTTGTCTTGGTCTATCTCCAGCCATTTTGGTGCAATTCACTCTTGAAATGCGTGTCGCAGCCCGAAATCGTGAAAAATTCACTAAAACCCCCTATTTTGGGGGTTGAAAGTCATTCAAGGTCATCGATGTTGACATTTCTAAGAAGCTCATTGCCATTGCTTGTTATGATAAGCACCATGTCTGTGCCTATCTGCAATCATTTTCACGCTAGAAAAGCCAATAACGGTAGAATAACGCTTCTTAAGGGGGGTGCCCCTCTTTCTCTCCCTCGTTCGTGGGGACTCCCTTCACCCTGTGGCATAAAATTTTGTCACAAATTACTAGAGACTCTGAGCTATCATCTGGTGAAAATCAGAAGTCTCTATCTCACCTGGGCTCCGATCAGTGCTGGGTTGTGACAGACATCAAGACACCAAGACATAATTACTATAGCTAATACGCGCTAACAAAACATACTTATTAACAACTCATACATACTAGATCTGCATTCTGCAGTCAACCTGTCTCACACTGTCTTCCACTCTTGGCTTAAAACTCATCTTTTCTCCAAATCTTTTCCTCTTTAGTTTCTCTCTCTTTCTCCCACATGTATGGAACTCATGGATCACTGACCAACCAGCTTGTGTCTTATAAGTATTTGGCGACTATGGTAAAATGTAGCAGATTAAGCCAACTTAGCTGGCGTTAAAGTGTACTCTAAATGTTTACTTACTTAAATACTTACTTCTTACTCAGTTTTCAGTAATATTTCATGAACAAATCTGTTATGTTAGACAATGTAAGATGACCCCATAAAGCTATAATCACATAGCGTCAGCAAGAACGTGTTCTTCTTCACACTAAATTTTTGGCACTAGAATAAACGCGCTAGCATTTAAGACATTGTACATACCAGAATAAATAATAAATAAGTGAACACAGTTAACCTCTCTGCCACGTGATGCTGTTTGGGTCGACATCAAGTCGAACGAAACGTCGGATTTCATCTTCCATCAATTCATTGGGTGATGTCTTGGTGATTCCCAGTTTCTGTACCAACAGGAATATTCAAACAGAAAATCACCTTAAACCATCAATCAAGTGACTGAGTTCAAACACTTTCCATGATGTTGAGCACATGTTTGACTGAGATTCTCTGCTACATGCGGCATATTGAACTAAATGTTGTGAAACGGCAAAAATAAATGATTGGTTGATCAATTTATCATAAAATTTTTTTAATTGTTAAATTTTTTCAACTGATTAAATTTAGATTAAAATGCTGGACTTGGTAGCATCACCAGCAGCAATAAATCTGCGCATTTCCAGTCCACGTAAACTACAGTAAATAACAATGGTGGGTGCTTATTTTGCATAAGACACGTCATCAAGATTTGTACTTGTATAGTGTTAGTTTAACAGTCTGCAGTTTGTCAGTTTTGACTACCGCTACGATGATGTTTTAGTTTGCAAAAGGTAACAACAATCAGTACTTGGAATCTGCAGTTTTTGTGGCCTTCTTTACTTTAAGAGATGAATCAATTAAAAACTTTCTTAAGCAGCACCAGACAAAAAAATTTTGACATTTTTGAAATAAAACAAATTTTTTCAGATGTTTGTCATCATACCTGCCTTATAATGCTTTCTTAATAAAAAATCAGAATAATAATTATAATCGGAAATTAAACTATTGACACTTATTAATCATTAGAAGTTTTCCAACAGTTAACTGTCCAATCAAAAACTAATCCTTAATTTCTGCCAGCCCTGATGACCAACAGACCTGCAATCTAGCTAGCTGTATGGCGGAGAACTGCCTATGTCCTGTCTTGCTGGATGGAACAAGTCGTCCATACAGAGCCGCATCTGACTGTGTAGCTTCGTGGAACCTGCGGGCATCAAGCTGGGCTGCGAGCAGGTTGTTAGCAGCAGTAATAGCATGGATGTCTCCTGTCAAATGCAGATTGAACTCATCCATTGGAATCACCTGCGAGTAGCCTCCACCGGCTGCACCACCTGGACACGCCAATCAATCTATTGATTGAGCAATCAATTGAATTCATATAATCAATCAATTAATTAATAAATGAACTGGTCAAATCAATCAGTCAAAGGATAAATTAATCGATAAATCAACAAATAAATGAACAAATTGATTAAACAATCTCAGATATCTCCTGTCAGGTGCAAGTTGAATTAATCCACTGAAATCACCTGTAAACATCTATCGCTGGAATCAACTCTTCCAGTGTTATAATACATACTTCACACAATAAAGAACATGCAAACAAACAGAACAAAAAGCCCAGCTGTCGCTAAAATAGCCGACCATACTGGTTGTCAGTGACCTTCAAGGTCATCTGAGGTCAATGATTTTCATGTCATTTAAAAGCCAATATGCCATTTTCTATTAGTGATCAATAAGAACCTTTCACCGTTTAACAACAATAGTGTGTAACAACCTTCAGGAAGTCATCCAAGGTCAATGATTTCATCTAATCTGACAGGGCGTATGCCACTTCCTATTAGTGATTAATAGTGACCTTGGCCAAATCTCTCACCGTTTCCGAGATATGGCCAGTTTTCCATTGAAAAATGCACACTTTCCCTACATTCCTTCATTCGACCCCCGATTTGAAAATGTTCCCCTTGAAGTAGATGGCTGAAAATTTGCACACCCAAGTTTAAGACATGCAGCTAATTATTCGTGCAAAAAGTTTTTCCTATACGATCTAAAGCTAAGCCACAGTACATCCATTACGGACAGACAAACAGAGAGACCAACAAACGACTGACAACCATGCCAATAGCTCGACCATTACTAAAGTATGGTCAGCTAAAAACTGAAGACAAGTCAACATATACAAGCAATATGTGACACTTGAGTGCCAAAGCTTCACCCTTGGGCAAACAGCCTAACCCTCACCAACTCCAGAAAATTAAACCTGCTAATCAAAAAAAAAACAAAATCGTGATAACAGCAGTAGTAAAAGTGAGGACAAGTCGTTAGACATAAAAAAAGACATGAAATTAACTAACAACTGCACATAAATCATCTACAAATACTGCACTGCTGCAACTAACACTTTTGGTTTTCTCTAACCAGCCCACTTTTCCTCAATTACTCCACGTTTTAGGCCAGCTGAAAATTCAAACATTTGGGAACTGTTGAGTTAATGAACCTTTGATGCCAAATGTCGGTCCTTGAGATGGCTGGCGAATACATGCAATGGTGTTGAGGTGAAGATGAGCAGCCAAAGCCTGGCACAAGCCGATGGTAGTCGTACTCTTTCCTTCACCGAGCGGTGTCGGCGTTATACTGAACACGAACCAGATTACAGATTGCAACCAAATGTTTTCAACGTTTCTACAGCATTTGTGAGATGACTGACACAAAACAATCATCGTCATAATCTTTCCTTCACCAAACGATGATGGCGTTGTATTGCACGCAGCACTGACAAACTGCTAACTGGACGATCTGCCGACAAATGTACTAGCCGATGATGCAACTTGCCGACCAACAAATTTTTGCACCAAAAAACTTCACACGACGTAAAATGTTAATGCAGTTAACCTTTTTCAGCAGTTTGTTTAACGGCCAATTTATTACCAACTAGAAACCTACATTAATCCTTGCTATGGGCTTTGTAACAAATAATGCTGAACATTCATTTGCATATAAGGAAACACGCCAGTGTATGCAAATTGATTTTTACGCGCAAAAGCAGCTACTGCTTTCAGCGCGTCCTAGCCATCACAATTATGTCTGTCTGTCCGTCCGTCTGTCACACAGGTGGATCAGTCAAAAACGGTGCAAGCTAGGGTCACCAAATCTTCACCGTCGGCTGCCTGGAAAACTCTAGTTTCAGGAACCACAAAGTTTTTCCATAAAGTCGAAGAGGGTCACCCCAAACGAGGGCGCTAAATGAAAAAGGGTAGGTAAAATTTGCGATTTTTGGCCAATAAGTCGCTGCATCTCAGTAATGGTGCGAGATAGGGCCTAGGTTACTATTAATCACTAACAGGAAGTCGTACACTGGCTCTTGATTGGCGCCGAATTCAATGACCTTGAATGACCCTGAACGCCAAAATAGAGGGTTTTATGGATTTTTTGGTGATTTTGGGCTGCGACACAAGTCTATATCATTCACAAGGTGGCGCCACACTACTATCGTTATGCGATCCAGGTAGAAAAATTGGTATTTGTATATTGACTTAGCGTGAACACCCCAATTTTCAGCTACACCAATGAACCGGAACTGCTATAGGCTTTCACGCGTCTCGCGAGCATTAGCTCAAATTTCTTGTTTACATTAAGAATTATCCTCATGTCACAGTGTTATTTCATTCAAAAATCTGCGAAATCATCAGCAAACCATACAGACAATCTCTGCAGTATTTTAGCAATACATCTTCCTATAAAATGATACACAACAGAAGTCAGTGATCTGGTAGTCAGCAAACAAAATGTGTTCCCACAAATCATATCAGTCATACACAACTGGCTGTCACTTCTTGTCTGACCAAGACAGGCTATTGTGCAATAGAAATGATGACCAACAAGTGACAAAGCAAAAATATTATACATGTGTAACACAAGAAGTTCAGCTTAACTTAAGTAACATATTTTAGTTCTTCCACTTTATACGTACTCTATGCTACTATTCAACACCAGGACCTGACCAAGATTTTATCTATACTAACCCGGTCACGATGACGTAATTTCCATTAGGCTGATGTGCCAGTCGGTCGAGAACTTTCAGTGAAACTTTAGCTTTCTTCTTTCCGTATAAATCCACCTCATCGGATAGCAGACCGATCTCTGATGCCAGGTCCGATATGTCTTTGGGCACCTGAGCCGAGGCAATCTCTATATCACTGGAAGCACACATGCAGATAAGTGGAAAAACGCACAGAGATGGACAGACAAAAATTGCACTTTCACCTTTGGGGTCAAGCACTCTGTTGTTATTTCCCAGATGAGTTTGTGTAGCCTTCAATATTGCATCTGCTTTTATGTAGTTTTCTGTAGATATCTCTAAACATGCACACTGTATTTTTTGCCACATTCGGGCATAATAAATAATTGATCAATACTTAAGGTATCGCTACGTTGGCCGTGTCTAAAATCCGCCTCATTCTACCGAGACAATTGTAATATAAAATATCAGCATTTCCAAACAGATTATGCCACTGTCAAAGATCATTTCGTTTGGATTTTTGACAACACAGTGGCACATTGCAAAATACTTTTAAATGGCGACTTAAGATCTCTTACTTAGTTACATTCGAGGCAATATTCAAACAGCAAAGCACAAGTGGCATGAGGCAACGTTGACTTCACGATCAGATAAACAAGTCTACAGCAGGACAGCAGCTGTATGAAACAAACCTGGGTACTGGAGTTTCAATGTTCACTGGAAGATATGTCAAACTCCATGCAGCCTTCTACATGCAATACAAGCAAACATCAACAACAGTTTGTCATCATCATCATCCATCATCAGGGTAAATATCAACAAGAAGCCCAGCTGTTGCTAAAGTGGAGCCGACCGTACTGGTTGTCACTAAGTTCATCCAAAATCAATAATTTTATGTCATCTTGAAGCGATTAATAGTCACCTAGGCCCTGTCTTGCTCCATTTAGAAACAATAGCAAACATTAGCCTTCAAGGTCATGCAAGGTCGATGATTTGCAGGTTATTTGAAAGACAATATGCAAATTCCTATTAGTGATCAATAGCAACTTAGGCCCTATCTTGCAACATTTAGCCACCGTACATCCGTGACAGACAGACAGCAAAAAATGAATGAAGATGCAACTACATAAGCAAACTGAAATGTGATCTAAGCCTAAGCATGGAAAGTAACTGTAATACTGTTTGCCTAAGCCTGAACTAATGCACCGTTTGTTTGCTGTTAAATTATTTGCATTCTTTCTCTTGGAACAAATGTAGCATCTTTTTAGCAATCAAAGATGATAAAAAGATGTGCACGAACCTTCCGCTGCGATTCTACCTACACACTAAGTTTCAAGTTCTAACTAGCTGCAGTTTGCAAAATACTGTATCACTTGACGATAACAGTACTGCATAAAAATCTGCAAAGAAACCATCTGCTCAATTTACTCAGTTCAACTGAGAAACATTTATTGTCAGCATCATCATCAACATTATTCTGATCAATGCAGCATTTCATGCCACAGTGTTTTTTCACAAAGTCTGCGACAATGCTGTTTGACTCAGCAACAGATTGACAGACACACACAGAGAGAAAGAAAGGGGGAGAGAGAGAAAAAGAGAGACTAAAACAGGCAGACGAACAGACCTGTTGCTGAGTAAGTCGCTCAGCACAGAGCACCGTGTTGCTAAGCAGCATGACGACAGTCATCGGTCCCACTCCTCCTGGCACCGGAGTGATCCATGATGCCACAGACTTCACTGCCTCAAAGTCAACATCTCCGACCAACCTCTTTCCAGACTTCCTTGTCTCATCTAAACATTACAACACACTCGCATTATTTACCCCCACATAAACTCATCAGAAACAAATTAGTAAGACTGCTATCGATAAAAAGTTTTTAATCGATTAATTTCAAAAAATCAATGTCATCCATTATAATTGATTTTTGTAGTCAAGAACAATCGCTATAACTGCAAAATTCAACTACCGTACTGGCTGTTGTTATCTTATGCAAACTAAAGCAAAACCCAATAAATGTCAGCAAAACATAACTCCTCCCAAAAACTATCGTTTCCGGGCAAACTAAAAAATGATGATGATTCATCAGCAGCCTACAGTCAAAGCTCACAAAGTGTCAACTGTTAAACTAACACTATACGAATACAATACTTGATGACATATCCTACGCAAAATAAAATCCATTAAAAACAAAAGCATAAAAAAATTATTATTACTATTAAGAACATTTATATGGCATACTTTCACCACACCCCAAATGTGCTTCTATTTGGATTTTTAAAAAACAAAAACAAGAATAAGTGACTAACAGTAAATACTTTTTTACAAATTCAATTCTCAATCCTTACCACATACAAAGCAACCAATCACATTTTCTTTAAACATTTATGGTACTGCAATAATGAACGCAATGATTATGACATACCCGGGATAGAGTTAATGCCGCAGTCAATTACGACGGCCCCGGGCTTGATCCAGTCACCTTTAACCATCTCCGCACGTCCAATAGCTACTACTACAATATCAGCGTCATGCACCTATGCACATATGAACACACCAGACTTTAGTTCTAAGCATCAGCTCAGCCTTCAATGCATCGGTAACATCAGTAAGCAAGTACACAAGATGCTTTTATCAAATAGTGCCAAATGCAGACTGAATATAAAAATCATACGAACAACATGCTTTTGAAATGTGGGTCTGGAGAAGAATAGATAAGATCAGCTGTGTAGACAAGATAACAAATGACGAAGTGCTGCAACGAGTTTAAGAGAACAGGAACATCTTCGAACCCAGTATGGCAGCACAAACTCGGATAGATAGGACACCCGGCACCTCTTAAGGCATGATTATCTGCCACAAGAGATAATGGTGAGCAGGAAATTGAACAACAAAAAACAAGAAAATAAAACACCTGCAAATGTTCAGCGACATCACAAGCAAGGACTCCGTGACACATACATGTAATTGACAAGAAATTTGAGCGAATGCTCACGAGATGCGCGAATAGCAGTTCCGGTTCAGTTGTTTAGCTAAAAATTGAGGTGTTCACACTAAGTTAATGTACAAATACCAAATTCTCTATCTGTATCGCATAATGATAGTAGCATGGCGCCACCTTGTGAATGATATAGACTTGTGTCGCAGCCCGAAATCGCCAAAAAATCCATAAAACCCCCTATTTTGGCGTTTAAGATCATTTAAGGTCATTGAATTCGGCGCCAATGTATGACTTCCTATTAATGATTAATAATAACCTAGGCCCTATCTCGTTCCACCCGTGTGACAAACAGATGGAATTGCGATGGCTAAGACGCGATGCACGTAAGAATATAACAAGTCAATCAATGCAATCAATCAGTGTTAGTTAGTGCTGGGCGTTGTTAACCAATTCCAGAGGTGGCAGCACCATCGAACAAAACGTCACAAATTACACTGTAAGATATGCAAGCCATTTCACCAAATACTGTGGATCAGAAATGTATTAAATAATAAATTATTGCACTCACAATACAACAAAGTCGAACAACAAAAATTTTTATCACTGTTTGAGTTAGATTTGCGGGAATTTAGGATAAAATACAACACCTTTATTACAGTCATGCCGAAGTGCACATAACGATAGTTCCGTCGCTCCACCATGCAAATGATATACACTTGTGTTGCAGCCCGAAATTACCAAAAAATCCATATAACCCCCTATTTTGGCGTTCAAGGTCGTTTAAGGTCATTCAATTCAGCGCCAATCAAGAGCCAGTGTACGACTTCTTATTAGTGATTAATAGTAACCTAGGACCTATCTCGCACCGTTACTGAGATACAGCAACTTATTGGCCAAAATCGCAAATTTTTCCCACCCCCCTCACATTTAGCGCCCTTGTTCGAAGTGACTCCCTTAAAATTTATGGAAAAGCTTTATGGTTTCTGAAACAAAAAGCTTCCACGCAGCCGATGGTGAAGATTTGGTGATCGTAGCTTGCACCGTTTTTGACTGATCCACCCACATGACAGACAAACAGACGGACAGATGGACGAACGGACAAAATTGCGATGGCTTTCGCAGGTGAAAAGAGATGCAAAAGATAAAAGCGGCTGGCAGAGGAGTTTGTCATAAACCTGCATAAGGCAAAAGACCAAAGAAAAAAAATTAAACAAAAGCACAAAGAAATGACTATCATGCATCAAATTGTCAGATACTCTGAATGAAAAAAGAACATATAATGTTAAAATGCAGTCATATTTCTACACTGCAATGCACTCTTGTTATTAAAAACTCGTTTTAAGCTACAAGGCAAGTGCTATACGCACAACATCTGGAAGATTGGCTGTCCGCGAGTGACACAATGTAACAGTTGCGTGATTCCACGTCAACAAGTTCGCTATCGGCATTCCAACGATTTTGCTCCGGCCCACTACGACAGCACGCTTTCCACCAATTGACACACCTAGAAATATTAACAGCGTAACATACATTCACAAGACGTATGACCAACGAATCCAACTGACATCAAACTCAAAAGTTACATTTGCATATACATAAACAAAAATACTGCTCTGTTAGTGGCTGAAACCAGTAAGCCACACCTACTCACATGGGTTATGTGTCTATAACCGAAGATTCGATAGTCCAAAGATGTATACTGCAACATGAATTTTCACTAACTCTAACACTAACCCTAACTCTAATCATAGTTGAAAGAAAATGTGGAGATTAAGTCAAAGTCTGTAAAAGTGCATAGGAAAAAACGCGAAAACTTTCAGACTACTGAACCTTTGGATTATCGAGCTGCTCTCACTCACATGTTATGTAGACATGCTTAATAATGATTAATTTACTTAATGCACATTAATCTTTATCAGCATCAGAAATATGCAAACAATCGATAATACAGAAACACTCTCCACAAATATAAATAAAAACAATATTCCGATTTCTGCCAAATGTTTGCAAAGAATGTTAATATTTCTAGCATTAGTAACGAGATATTGAGCTGAGTTCTTGTCAGATGAATTAAACCGCTGAACGTTCAGTAAATATTATATAAATGTACAAAACATTAGTTTATACACTTGTTAACGGCAACATTTAAGGACTTGCACATCGAAAACAGCAAAAATTACAAAAGGTGATATTGCCCGCATCAAACTGACTGTGTGTCAATGTGCTGCTGAATAATATCACCTTTTGTAATTTTTGCTGTTTTCTATGTGCAAGTCCTTAAATGTTGCCGTTAACAAGTATATAAACTAATGTTTTGTACATTTATATTTGCTGTTCTATTACTAAAATACTGTTTTCCTAGAAGTGATCAGTTACAAAGATACTGCGCTTCAGATTTTTTCTTACAGTAGCCAAGCCGATTACAACTGTTACCGAGTTATAGCCAATTTTTGTCCCAAATTTCGTTGCCATGGCAACTGGGGTAGGTGGGTGAAAATGCGATTGGCAGCATTCAATGGCCCATCCCCGAAAATTCCCCCATAGACGCAAAAATCTCGCAGATATCTCATACACAGATCGAGTTTTGTCCCAAATTTCGTTCCATGGCAACGGGTGTCGATCGGAAAAAATGCAGTTTGCAGCACTC
>Ga0209367_1001074_pt1 | contig 32032 bp, 22 predicted proteins | sample WorMetLIZISLAND2_FD_187412 | JGI IMG/M metagenome (GOLD analysis project Ga0209367, IMG submission 187412) | Marine gutless worms symbiont microbial communities from Max Planck institute for Marine Microbiology, Germany - Olavius geniculatus... ...
ATGTGTTCTTCTATCTGTGACCTCAGTCTTTCTGTTAGGATCATCATTAGCACTTTGCCGAGATGGCTTGTCAAGGCAATCGTTCTGTAGTTGCTGCATTCCATAGCACTGCCTTTCTTATGTAGCTGATTTGGTTGTCAAAAATAACCATGATTTTTGGTTCGGAATGTTTGGTTTCATTAAAAAAACTTCGGTTTTGGTTCAGAATTAGCATGGATCTGTTTTGGTTTTCATAATTAATTTTATAATAAATTAAGTAAATAAATTTATATAGCGCACAGTGTCGGCAAGCAACTTGCCAAATCCGAGGCTTGAAACTGCATTATTGGGCATCAACAGTCAAGTACTCCCCTATGGAAATGATTTACACATGTGTCTATGAAGTTCAGTATATTCTTTTCTCCCATTCCACCTTAGATGTGTACGTTTGCAGTTCACTTATTGACTGCAGGTTGTGTGGACAACCAATCTTGCAGGTTTCCTTGGAATCCATGCTTTGCCCGTAAATGCTTCAATAATTTTTTGGACATATGGGGCGAGTCCCCCCACCGTTGTCAGCCACCTTGCTGTGGTGGCGGGGCTTTGCACTGATGACCCGAAAGATTTCTAAAATCTGGAGGCGAGGAGCCAACTGAGAGCTGACCAAACTCGTGAGAGCAGATTGCTACACGTTACCAGTGCTCTTCTGCTGGTTTCGGCTTCACAGCCGACTACGGCTTTATACCTGCTACCTGTAACCTTGTGGTTACATTCACGACGCGCATTGAGCCTGTCCACCCCGGAGGTAAGATAAGGTAAGGGGTGAGTCCCGTGGAGTAATTCCTTGATCCGTTGTAATGTACCGTCCAGGTGACAGCGTGCTGTTCTCGTCATAGGTTGAGATGTATGATATATGCCGGTGCACTTGTAGGCAAGGTTTGGTCGGTTGGATGATCCATTGCTGTATCCCGAGCGCATGAGACTTGAGGAGGACAGGATTGGGATGCAGTGTGTGACTGGCGAGAGATGGTCTTCAGCCAGTCTTGCACAACTGCACCTGCCCAGCACGCCGCTAGTGCCACGACCCAGGCAAGACATAGGCTGGCAGCAGTGGGCCAGCATGAACGTCTGTGATATTGAGAGTCCCGAACATCAGAGGAAGAGGTACGTAACTACGTAACGAAGACCATGTGTGCATGCAGCATGCAGTACCATTTCACTTTGCTGTTTTCTTGCTTTTGTATGTTGCAGTGCTATTTGTGCAGACCAGTGATGTAATCCTCGAGACCATGAGTACCACGTGTTATACAATTTTAAGCTTTGCTTGCTTACTTACTTACCGGGTCTCGGGATAGCTCAAAAACAAAAAATAAAGTCTTAGTCTCCATAAAAAGTCTTGGTCTTAACCGTTGGTCTCGACAATGAATGAGTCTCAGTCTTGAGAAAAATGTTTTGAAAAAAGTGTTGTTTACATGAGGATAGAACATTGTCGAGTTGATTTTGGCATTTCTGGTACTCGATGATTTTTAGCCACGAACTGTCCAGTTGCAGTACTCGATTAGGGTTAGGGCTGAGGTCAGGGTTAGGGTTAGAGTTACAGTTTGAAGTTAAAGCTCGAAATTCAAAATTGAACTCGACAAAGTTTGAAACTCGTTGTTTCTGTGCACTTTGCTGCAGACTGACGCTGAATCCCAACAAGAACCAGAGTCAGATAGCATGGGACTGCTACTACCGACCGTGTCCCGACCAGGAGCCCAAATCATCACAATCATCGTTCTCATCAGCAGCAGCAGCAGCAGAACATGCATCAGCTGCCAGTGGACGTCAGTGTGACAAGCAGCTGTTGTCCTGACCAGTTTGACTATTTCTTTAATTTTTTCTTTGTATTTATACCCAATTTGTACCCACAAATTGTACTCATGAGGTTTAAAGACTTAGGTCCCGTTTTATCATGCACATTTGATGGCCGATCAAACTGATCTCCGATCAACTTTGGGACTTGATCTGAGAGCATCTCAATGATCGTTTTTCCATCGAGATCAAATTTGATTTGATTGGCGGTGGAAAAACCGGACTAGTCAAATCAAATTTGATCTCCGATTTACTGATCTCCGATTAACTTGATGTTCAGAATTGATCATTGATCAACTGTGTGTCGTTTTTCCATGCATTTTCGATCTCCAATTATGTGATCAGCAATTAGTGGATCCACCGTCAACTGAGCCTACTTTATGCCAATCTGATTGGCTGACAGCTGACCTCGATTTGCAGTATTGTGCTGAATTACCCAGCATGCGCTGCGAGTGTACACCATAGCCAGTAAATGTCGTCATAGCAATGACGTTTGATGTCAAAAATGCATTCTATCTCAAATCATTACGGAAGCGTCTATCCATTTTATTTCTTCACAAAACACTGTACACAGTATAAATTTATCAGTGATCGATTGTTATGCCTGGAACTTTTTTGTTAATACATAAATTAGTGTTCTGACCAGCGAAGTGATGTTTCTGGTGCGAATAAGCAACGAACTGCAAATCGCCACGTTTAATCGTTAATTATCTGACTTGATCCGCCAATATTCGGCCATCAACTTGATGGGAGATTTGATGGACGATTAGCTGCTAATTGGTGATGGAAAAACGGTCACTGAGATGATCTCCGATTAAGTCCCAAAGTTGATCCCAAATCAATTTGATCGGCCATCAAATGTTCATTGAAAAACGGGACCTTAATGATTGACAACAAGCAGCCAGTTTCACTATCTCTTTTTCTATGCATTTCTAGTCGTTAATTCTATTCATTACCTTTGAAGACTTGATCAACAACAGATAACTGCCGTGATTGATTTGACTATTTATTTTTTTTGTATTCTTACTCATTAATTGTATTCATGACATCAGAAGACTTGGTGATTAACAAGCAATCATCGTGGCTGATTTAACTATTTATCTGTTTTTTTCTCTCCATTTCTACCCATTAATAATATAATATTCATGACGTTAGAACACTTAACGATCGACAACATCTAACTGTAGTGGCCAATTTAACTATCTCTTTTTTTCCTCCGTATTTCTACTCAGTAACTGTATTCATGACGTTAGAAGATTTAGTGATTGAATGGTGCTGTTGATTATTACACAAGATTTATTTTACGTTACATACACAGACAGTCAGAATGATTTTATGCTAGACTTATTTCATGCAGGTTTACAGACTTTTGCAAAATACTCATGACAGATGCACTTGTGTTCTGCATAATGTATATTTTTTGAATATTTATATGCTTTTTGTGTGTGCATAGTAACATCTATTATTAGGCTGGAATAGCTGTGATGTGCAAAGTATTCCATAAGTTTCTGATCTGGATGTTTATTGATGCCTTTCACGTGTATGATATGAACACTGCAGTTGATGGCTGTGTGCTTTTGGTTAAATGTGCAAGATGTTGCAAAGTTGTTTGCACTTTGGCTGACTAATATGCATTTAATGATAAACCAACACTGCTGCTGGCCAAGTGGGTAATAAAGACCATCAGGTTATTAACCAGATGTAACAAAATGTGACATCGTTGTCATGTACAGACAGATGCAAGAATATGAAAATAGAAATAATACATCTCATATTAATTGCTGTGGCAACCAATCTACAAAATTACCAACAATTTCACAATAGATCATCATATTTGCAGCACATAGACAAAGGGGCCCAGGCCCACTCCAATTCCCAAACAAAATGTAATCACACTTTTAAACTGCACTAAATTTGGTCAGTTGATTCTCAAGAAAATAACTAAAGTTTTTGCCACCAAATATCTTATTTTAAAGATATAATGCACCAAATTCGAGTTTGGCTGTTGCTCCACCCCAGACATCACTGGGGAACTCAGAGCACTCCCCCAAGCTCCCTAGCTGGATTTTAGGGGTCCTATTTCTAAGGGGAGAGGAGGAGGAAAGGGGGAAATGTAAGACGAGGGAGGCCCATTTCTGGCACATTTGTACCCCAGCCACTAGTCACACACACAAACAACATCAAATGCAGAGTAACGTTAACGTTGATTGTAATTACAGTAAATCCACCATACCAGTCGAAACTGCACCAGCTACATGCTAGATCAGCATCACCATGGCACTTAACGTGACAACAGGACTACAAATGTCACAGGGCTTGCATACATTACATCATGGATTTTAGACAGCTTTCACCACAGAGCCAACAAGTACTGTAGTATTTTCCAGTCCATACCGGTACTCTATATCTATTGTAATAATCTATTTAATAAAGGCTATACTCTGTTGGCTGGGCATAATATACACAATTTCCAAGTAATTTTCCTAAGATCTTTCTATGATTCTACCTAAGTCATAAGTTTTTGTAACTTTCTTATTACTGTAAAATGCACTTTTCCCTGAGTTTTTGTAAGTCTGATTTTTTTAAAGTTTCTCTAAATACAAACCAGGTCTGTAAGAAAAATGTGCTGCTGCAACATTCATAGATTTTCCCCTAGTGCTGGGAACCCAGCCTAACTTGCACTAACTATTACAAAATATGTAAATAGCACACAATTAAAAATAAATTGCTCAAGTGATTTATGAGTTCAGTTTGACATCAATATGAAGCTTGCCAGTCTTCCAAGTGGCTATAATGGAAGGCACAAGACCAAAGGCAAATGCAGTGAAATGTTAGCTCTGCCATTTTTACTAAATGTAACGATATCACACATTGGTTAAACATAAGATACTCTGCACGTCACTTGCAACCTATCTCAAATATAAACAACATGTACACAACTGTATACAACACAGTTTATTGGCTTAATTTACAGCATGGTGCAAGAAAATGTGGAACACGGACGAATTGTGCAGACTGAATAATCGTCCGGCTTCTGAAGCAATTAATTAGCCTCGAACATTGAGGGGTGAAGAATGGTTATGTTCAGCACTACCGAGTGCTCAACATGACCGCCATTCACCGCAGTGATCAAGGCTGTCCAGCGATTGCTTGATCTTCGTAAAGCACTATATTCCACTTTTCTACATGTCAGCTGGTAGCACATCGGTGTGTGACACAGTGCAATAATGCAGCCACAGTGACACAGTGGCACACAGACCCAACTGCCAACAATTTCTATGCAAAGTGAACTATGACGAGCAGTGGTGGCATCGGCTTAACCACCCACTGTGGCAGTTTTGTCATAGCATGCCATGGCTAGTATTTAGTGGACTTTTACATTTGGAAGATGATATCTTATGTTGGTAGATGGTGATGCTTCAACTAAGCAGCTGTAAATGCTTGAATCCCCCCCCAAACTAGTGGATGGCTTTTGACATTGTTTTCTACAGTGGCTCCATTCTCAAGGAGATGTCAGATGATCGATAAAGTTGCCCGACTTTGTCGGCCAAGACAGAACATGTTCTATTTTTGATGATTTTGTCAACCAACTTTTCTATATCTGTCAGCAAATGGTGATTGTTTACAACGAGAGATGAGAATTTAATTTGTTTTTTAGTCTATAATATTGACTTTCATTCACTAGATCATGAAGAAATATGAGATCTGCTATCATGTCAAATTGCAGATGACTTTATCAGCCGTGTGTCATGGTTCACCGATTTTCTCGGTTAACTAAACCACGCCCACAAGTGGACTGACAGACCCCACCCTGTGCCACCAACCCACTAAAAACAAAATCACCAGAAAACCACATATGCTGTAACAGACATGATGCAAACAAAGATACAGTCAATGCACTCTAGTTTATAATACAATACATAATTACACAATAATCATCAGCACGCATGGTCAATACATCCACATTCTATAGCAACTCCTAACTGTTCTGTGTCAACCAACTGTAGAGCAATAAACCTCACATCTAATTAATGGTTTCTTTATAACATTATGACATCATAGACTGGTACATTGCCAGAAACCGTCCAACTCGCTAACAACAGACAGCAGTGGAGAATACTCACTGGCCTCAACAGCCCACAAAGGTCATGAGTTCAAGAGAGATAACACAGCATTGGCCAAAGGCAAAAATGTGTACTGGGACATTGTACCCTCACCGTACTCTGCACCTACATGATAAGCTTTCATTTATCTGGGGCCACATTTTTAAACTATCATGAAACATTTTCCAAAGATGATGTAAGAATTCCAAATAAATTTTTTTCCAGAAATTTTGGTGGCTTTCTTTGCATTTCCGAAGAACACTTCTTTTGTTTTCAACCAATCAGATGTGCTTATATAGACCATGTGACATATGCATCCCACTTTCAAGTTCTTTGGAAAAATGCTCTGGAAAACTTCTTATCTTGGCATAACAATGGAAAACAATTTACACAGTGCTTCATCGTTTGAGTTGACCAAACAACAATATGCTTTACTTACTCATTGCCTGTTAAACTACAGTGCCATGCAAATAATATACGACATTACGTATGATGTCCAAACAAAATGTCAACAATGAATTGTAAAAAATTTTATTATTACACAGCTTCCTTCAGTAAGACAAGATTAGTGCTTTCCTACATATTTTCCTAAATTCTCTTAAAGAAGTTTCAAAAATACGCATCCTTTCTTAGAAAAAATGTCTTCCAAAGAAGCTAAGAAATTTTGAAAATGCGGCCCCTGCTGTATTTCTTGAGATGTTTTTTGATGAAACACTGCTTATACACTGTGAGGCATAAAAACACCAAAAAATTATCAATCATAACATAAAGGTGGATTATCGGATTTTAATAATTTTTGGTACAACTATTCTAAACATAACTTGCCATCAGATGGTTAATCAAGTTTCCACCTCACTCAACATATGCTTCTGCACTACCTGGGGAAATTAAAACACACGAAATCAGCGTTAAAAATGCCAAAAACTATCCGTGAAGTTGGAGAAGGATAACGAGATTTTTTATAGTTTTTGGTATAAACATTTCTGTCATAACTGGCCATTAAATGGCCGTTCAAATTCCTAGCTCACCTAACGCCTTAAGCTGCATTACCTGAGGAAACAGAATAAGTGCAAAATGAGATGAAAAAAGAAAGAAAAACATCAGTAAATTTAATCATTACAATTACGTATCAGCTCTGATCACAGTCCATTCGACAGTATTTGCAGTGTTATGCAGCAGCAAGTTTATGTGATGCTGTTTAGAAATATCAATGAACTCAAAAAGCGACTGGTTGAAGTCTGAAGCAGAACATTATCAGCACTGCTATCAACGAATGGAGAATGCATCTCCCTGCCTGTGTTTGCACAAATGGCTGATATTGCGAATATTTACCGTCAGCAGTTGCACAACTAAACAATTTGATAAACTTTCAACCAAAGTGCTAGAAATTTGGGTGAAAATGTGCCAAATGTGCATTTTTAATCAAATGATATTGCATTGAATAAAAATTAATATTTTGCTTGTTTTGTTTTCCCCAGACAGTGCAGAAGCAGATGTTGGGTGAGGTTGGAAACTGAATGGCCACTTGACGGCCAGTTGTGTCATGAATATGTGTACCAAAAATTATTAAAATTGGATAACCCTTCTTGAAGATATGGTGAAAAAAAATTTGTGTGTTTTTTATACTTCACAGTGCAGTCCAGTCAGCAAGTCACAATTTGACACCTGAGGAAAATATCTCCTCATCTCGTCTGAACCACCTGAAGTCAGAAATGGAGATTCCGGGTAATTTGATGTGCTGCTGTTATGATTCAGTGTTGACGTCAGTGACACAATGTCAGTGTCAATACTGTCACTCGCTGTGTCGGCGTATGTTGACACTGTCAGTGTAACAGACATCAGCAGGCAAAGCATGACGCACAGCATTTCTTCACTCCGTCTCTGCAATGCAACATACAAACCCTCTCACTCACCATGTAGCAAACAACAAACAAAATTGCTGTCGCACTACTTTGTCAAATTTCCACCAACTTTGATAATTTTTGGCAGAAAGATGGCCAAGGTTATGGAATTATGTGACATCATTCATTTTCCATGTCACAAAATTTGTGTCAGTGCACTACCATGTTAAACACATATGCTCCAAACTGTTACATTACATGGTGATTATTAGTATTAATCTTTGCATCATCAGTTTGACACACAGAAAAACAACTCATGAACCAACGTTGGCTGAGGTTAAGGCACAGTGTGTTCACCTGCATTTGGAGGCAAGTAACACCATGATCCCATATGTCAGGTGATGCTCCATAGCTCTACAATGGGTTTTCTATAAAGACCTTTAACTGCCATTTACTTACTTAATATTGTTGTCTGGTTAAAGGTGGATCAAAAGACTTCAGCTAATTATATAAAAACAAACAATACATAGGGCCTACTGTCAGAAACTACTAGTTGCTGGGCAGCTGATAGTACACACCGTGTCTCAAAAAAACATCCCAAACATTTTCGATCGTAACTTGAAGGAGGATTATCGGATTTTAATAATTTTTGTAAGAATATTCCTGAAACAACTGGCCATCAAATCATTATGTAGTTTCCCACCTCACTCAATGTCTGTTTCTGCACTACTTGGGGAAAGCAGAACCAACGAAATATTGCATTTTTATCCAAAGTGGTATTATTACTTAATCTTAATAATGCACAAAAAACACATTTTGTTCACATTTTTGGCACTTTGGCTGACATTTCATTCAGTTGTTTTGTTTTTCAACTGCCTGCAGTAAAATTGATCGAAATGTTGGCCCGTTGTGCAAACACAGGCACGGAGATGATTTCTGCATTCATTGACAGCAGTATCAATAATGTTCTGCTCCAGACCAATCCAGACTTCACCAGTCACTTCTTGAATTCATCAACATTCCTGAACGTCATCTGTTAGACATACTGCTGCACGACAGTCAAATCTTGTAATCGACTGGTTCCTGGGGGCCACAGATCTGTACTGACAGAATTTATCGACATTTTTTTATTCATTTTGATGCATATTTTGCTTGGTCTGCTTTCCCCAGGTAGTGCAGAAGCAGACATTGAGTGAGTCATTTAATAGCTAGTTGTGTCAAAAATATTTAGGCCAAAAATTACTCAAATCTGACAATCACACTTCAAGTTACGATCAATAATGTTGGGGATGTTTTTTTTCAAGTGTTTTTGCATATTTCAACTCATATTTCGCTTGGTTTTCTTTCCCGAGGTAGTGCAGAAGCAGACATTGGGTGAGGTGATAAACTGAACGGTCATTTGATGCCAAGTTGTGTCAGAAATATTCATACAAAAAATTATGAGAATCTGATAATTTTTCTTTCAGTTAGAATCAAAAATTTTGGAGACGTTTTTTGAGACACAGTGTATGCTCATGCCGCAGTGCACAAAGTAATTGAGTGAATGAGCGTGTCACCTGGCAAACGGGATGTAGGACAGACCGTACCAAGTCATTGCCAGGAACTGCAGTACACAGAAGATGACTGCCAGCAACGTGATCTTCCACTGAACACAAATACACAAATACAGTAAAACATACAAGGGCCAATTAAAAACTTTTTAATCAATTAATTTCCAAAAATTAAGCAAAATCAATTAATTTCGATTAATTTTTCGATTCAAAGAAAAGGACAAAAATGCAGAATTCAACTTCTGGTTGTTGCTGTTACCTTTCAAAGATTAAAGCAAATAAAAAGTGATGATGACGCAGCCCACAAACTAACACAACACAGCTAAAAATCTTGATGACGTGTCCAGCGCCTAATAAAATTAGATTATCTTCAGTCATTTTAGACTGCTGAGAAGTTGAAAATTTAAATCAAGTGTTAATCAACTAAAAAAATTAATCAACACTAGAAAAACAGCAAAGTTTTCTTACCCAGAGAGCTGCAAAAAACGTCAGTGTCATACAGACCTACATCACCAAACACAAACTGATCAGAAAAGAAATCTCATATCATATAATAATGTACAGTGGCCAAAAAATAAGAGAGTTAATACACCTGGGCAAATGCCCACAGAACATATGGCAAGTTTCTTTCTGGGTGACCCCACCTTGTTAATGAAATACTTTATCATGACCAAGTTTTTTAAAACATTGAAACCTACAAATTAAAAAATATTGGTATATTCCATACTGTGAGGAGCAAACAGATGCTCATATGAATCAACCAACTGAAAACCTGTAGAAAACCAAATACCCATCGAATTGGGCCTTTTACAAAATTGCCTCCCCTGTCCCCCCACCAGTGATTAGCTCAGACTGCAAAATCTTACGACACTCACAAGAACTACGATGGTGGCGATGAGCCGCGTCTCTGCAAACATTCTCTTGAGCTGGTTGCAAGGACCCATCAGGAAAAATGTGCTACAACACAAGCACAAAGCACACAAACAAAAATAGAACTTATTCTATATGAAAAGTGGCATTTGTACATGGAATCAATCTATTTAGCAATGCTTTGATACAGTTGGCTGAGTGACAGAAGGTCATCTGGCCTGTAGAAACCTTACACGGCTATCCCAAAAAGTTCACCCTTGGCGTCTAGCCTAATCTGGAATGTCAAAACAGAATGGCTAAATGAGAACTAGACAGCAATGGTGGCAGTGGGCATGGCTTATTTATGACCAGCTCAAAACTGGACCCCATGCTGATAGTGCGAAATGGCAAATTTGACAATTTTCCATGTTCATCAAAGCCCGAAATACATTGAAATAAAATTTGGCACAATATAACAGCAATAATCAAAAAGGTGATATTACTCTCAGTACTGCCATCATGACCTTCTGCAATTATGTATGAAACACAATAAATATTATAAATGTGATGAAAGAAAGATAAAAAAATGAAAAAATCTAACATTTTATTCCAACACAACACAAAGTTAATTCCATAAACGATAAAGAATGCAAAATGTTTAGCAGTGACTAATGACTAACAAAGCCATAGTTATACAAGCAAAAATAACAGATAAAAATGAAATGGAAAGTAATGGTCACTAGCCTGCCAAATGCCGCAATATTGCCCAGTGTGTAGAGAACTGCAAATGCAGCTAAGCCTTTAGGTCCAAGAAATAACATAAATGTTCCCTGCAAAACAGGCAAAAACACACACAATTTAACACAATATTACCTTACTGAGAATGCTCAGATAGACATTAGGTTTGTAGTGTTGTTACGGTTATCGAAGTCAGTTTTGAAACTGCATTTTTTAGCTAACCGAAGCGAACCGAAACTGTGGTTTTAGGCCTCTCTATTGAAGATTTTAAAACGGAGCAGCTCTGGTGTCTTGACTTTGCCTGTAACGTGCCCACAACTCGTCTAGCCCGCGGGTGTTAGTGCTCAGATAAAAGCTGACATTGCCAGCAGCGCTGTGCCCTGTATTTCCCTGCATGCGAGGGGAGAGCTAAAGGATTGGGGCGTTTAAATAAATGCAGAAGACCGTGGGTGAGTTGCTATTTAGTGCCAGACAATGAAGTGGTGTTTACTGCATAGGTGTCGCTGGTGATGCGACAGCACATGCCATGGTGAGACTGGTTACATTAATAGGTATTTATTGCAATAGCAGTGAGCAACATTATATTCTGTGGCCGTATCACCAAATAGTATTACTGGTATCACGTAGTCACCGTGGCGCTGCTATCAACAACTGAAGTCCGTATTAGCGTATAGCATGAATGGAGTTTTGTTAGTGTGCCCATGTAAGTAGAGCCTACATGCTTGTAGACCCAATCCAGGTATCAACATCGTTCACTGAGATTGATCGACAGACTGACACTGTGTGTATTTCTGCATGTGCCTTTTCATCTCCATCTCGAACTCTTTGTTATCTCTGCCGGTCTGTCTGCCTAACTCAACAAATGCGGGCTCCTTTCATCTTAGCTCTTTTGTGCAATCCAATCGCTCCACTCTAGTAACCTGATGCCAGCACATTGAGATGCTGACCTTTGATACTGCCTCCTATTGCTAGTAAAACTGCACTAGGCCTATCTCTATCAAAGTTCAAAGTCAAACGACTTCAGTGTATTAGGCACTATACACTATAGGCCTAGACCACTGTAAGTCTCTGAGTGGTTTCCTGTCTCCAGTATAAACTGTAGGCCTAGCATGCCTAGTAGGCCTAATGGAAAACGTAAACTTTGTGTTCGCTTAACTGAACTTAAGTTACTGAACCGAACTGGAGTTCTGCTTAGAAGGCTAGCAAAAGTAAGGTATAGGCCTACAGTAGTTAAACATATGGCGTGATCGACTGATCATTATCTGCATATAAACCGACTTTTCATTGAGGCCTAGGCCTATATGTACAAGTAGTTTTTATGTATGAGTACCGGTAAACGTGCTGTGTAGGCTCTTTTTCTTCTTTTTTTAGTCGGTTACTCTGCTTTGGATGTGAGTTGCAGTAGGCCTAATATAATACATTATTCGAAATCTTGAAAAAAAACTTGTTTCTCTTTATTAGAAACCTTATAATTAGGCCTACATAGGTTGAAACAAGTCAGAGAAAGAGACCTATGCATTAGGCTGGCGGTGACTATCACATCTGAACTTTAGTCTAGGTAGGCCTATAGTTTCTGTTTTTTTTTGTTACGTACTTCATATTTACAACCTAAGGTCATGTTGTTGTTTACATTATGAAAATCATGCAATCCAATAGTATTTGCACCGTAAGTCATGTTTTTAAAAAGATAAGACTGACACGTTGTTACAAAGCGTTTGTTAGTACGTAACAACAACTTCAATTACAAACATACATCGTTTGACCGTCTGATAGAACAATGCATGGTCAATCATCGTAGGTTCTACGTTAGGCCTGTTATTGTTAACTAGCGGACTTTTAGCAGTACCCTAAAGAAACGAATTTCGAACAAAATTCGAATAATGTAATTCAAATTCCGAATAATGAAAAAATTCGAATAACACATCCTTACCCTACACATGACTGTTCAATAAGTTAACATACGTGTCAGAGATCTACAGTGTGCTGTTAGAAACCAAAACAGGCGGCTGCGTGAATCAGCGACTGTTTTAGTGCAAAAGATGTGCATGTGTGACGAGTTGAGAATTTACCAAAAGTGAAGCAATGCAGCCAATGGCAAAGCAGATGACGAAGCCCTTGAGACGAGTTTCCCAACTCAGAGTTGAAGCATCAGAAATCTGAACAACAAAAGTCAAGACACATCAACATGTAGCATTTGCTTATCAATCAACAAAGGTAGACAAGAGTTCCTTATCGGACCACTGTCAAAAATCAAAATCCATTTTAATCATGTTTGATTGTTAGAAATGTATTTGTTATGTGTTAATTAATTAATTTTAATGTGCGGAAACTGACAATTTTTGCAGAAAGTCACTTTTTATTTTTTTTGTATCGTTAAGCCTATCGCTATAATGTAATTGCAGCTTATCCAGCCTTATAGAAATTTAGATGCACACATTGCACAACATGTCCGATGGTCAAGGCAACTTGCCTTTTTGGCTGACTTTTACAGCTGAATATTTAGTTTGTAAGAAATTTTGACGCATAACGTGATGCACGCCGATGGCGTGATGGGCATGTGATAACGCCAAAGGCATTATAAGAACAACGGTAATGCTAGCAATAACGATAATTTTATTGTAACATACAACAGACAAATAATGCACTTTTACATACAATTGAAAATTATATTTCTATAATTATGCAAAAACGTTAACTAAATGAAACACAAGTAAACACATGATAGAGTTCTCAAAAAATGTTCAGTGTTCGTTTGGGCGCATTATGATGGACAACATCAGAGATGTTAAAGTCATCGTTGGCGCCTGTATTTACGTCGTGACTCGTGAAGGTATGTCGCTTTAGTACATTTTACAATCCGCACACCTCTATTGTAAAGTACCGTTCTGAGACGACCTTTAACCTGATCACGTGACTAGGTGAGACGCAGTCAAATTAGTTTATCATAGTTCGCTAGGAGTCGCCACTTTCAACTTTCAAGTTTTGTAAGCTGTTAAGTGCATGCATTAAATTCACCATGTTTGTCTATTTTTCCTTTATTCTACACCACGTTCTACAACAACTGGTATAAGTTTAAACGTAACCTGTTTGACCAAGTTTGACGTGACAAAAAGCGGGGTGACATCTACTTTTAACGCTCACTCACCAACGCGATTTGATAGCGATATTGGTATAATGCTTAGGTTGCAAATGTGTGACTGCAGGATTGATTCCGACGGTGACCGAATAGATTAGGTAAGACTATGCATAGGGTAACTGTCTAGGTAGCTTAGTAAGGTAACTAGTATGTAGGTAGGTAGGTGAAGATACGGAAGGTCAGGCGAGGTGACCGTGTAGGGAAGAATGTCGTTTTGTGATGTACACCCACTTTTCTTTATCCCCTATTCTAGCCACGCCCCTTCATTTTCGCACAATTTAAACCCCAAAAGTAAATCCCTTTTCTAAGAACGTCTGCTATCGCTTAATTTGGGAACGATTAGACAGTGTTCCAGTTCGGAACTCTTTCTCTAATGTACGTTCATGCAGCATGTAAAACAAATGACAAGACAATCAATGCAACAGCAAAGATTTTTAAAAGATACTAATCCCAATGTTTGTTTACATCTTATATCTCGACAGTCACAAGGGGGCAAGGCTTCGGACTGGCCTGAGTGACGATCGTCTGCTCATCGTCATCGTCTTGTCCACTCAACACTCGCTTCAACTTGTCCATTTTCGCCTTCACACTCATAGAGACCTAGACAACGATTTAACCAACTTTCAGCCAAAAATACAACCACTAATCTAATGTAAACAACAGCTACCATAGATAAAAAAAATTCAATGTCACTCACTGCTTTAATTAGTGAGGACTGATGAATGAATGTTTCGAAATATCGAAGTTATCGTTTCGATTATCGAAATTCGATATAGATATATTTAATGAGCCGCCGATTTAGACGAGTACTATTTTATGCCCAATAAATAGCACATAGTTGTAGTTTATCTAGCAGCTAAGTTTTTGGTTTTATCAGGAATGTGGTCTCGATCGAGACGTCTTAGTCTCGAGACGGTCCCGAACACGTACTCACGTCTCGTCTCGGTCTCGGACAAAATTTTCAACGTCTCGGTCTCGGACCGATGCGTCTCGGGTCTCGTCTCAGTCTCGGAGCAATATGTCTCGGTCTCGGACCAGTAGGTCTCGTCTCGGGTCTCGGGCCATTGCGTCTCCTCCAGACGTTTTGTGCAGGCGCGCGCCGTGCATACTGCAGCTGCAGTTAGAGCGATACTAACCAGCATGACATTTGTGGCTTAGACATATTCGTTTACAGTGTTTTATCTCTTTCACTCACCTTATTTATTATAAAGCAGAATTATGTCATGTCAATCTTTTTCGACATAAAATGATTTAGTCGCAATGAAGATAAGGTGTAGGCTTATGATGTCAGAATGAATACTATCAGCCAAATGTAGACGACGAATAATGCTATAATCAGCTGTATTTTACTAATTTTAGTTGCATGTAAATTGCCATAAACATAATGGCTCATGTCTTCAGCACTACAGTTGCAATTCTTTATGGTGCAAGCCGTTATTTATTCAGTGATAATTGTCAAAATAAATTCCCACAATGTCACAAATAGAAAGCGCTTACCATGGTGCGAATTAATTAGTCCGTATAATTTTTTTTCATTGTCAATGTGTTTCACCATACGTCACGGAAAACGTCTCAAGGAGACGAGGAGGAGCTTCAAGGTCTCGGCCAGCGTCTCGGAAGCTGCAACGTCTCGTCTCGGTCTCGGACAAAATTTTGAACGTCTCGATCTAGTCTCGGTCTCGGAGACATGGGTCTCGGATCTCGTCTCGGTCTCGGCTCAGAAGGTCTCGTGCACATCCCTGGTTTAATTACCATATATTATGCACTGAGCTGCATCGTCGTTGTACGTAGGCTAGTCTTTTTCAACTTTAAAATCAAGTTAGCTGGGTGCCTTTCAAAATTACTTAGTTATTACACGGATTATTCTGTTCCGAGCTACATCAGCCATCTACACTGCAAAATTAGGAATAATCGAAAGTCAGGGACAATCCTTCTGATTTGTCCATTATTAACCCACTTGTGCCCACAGTTCCACAAATGGAACACCCAATTTGACGGTGAATCACAAAATAATTTGGACACTAATGGGTTAACGTCATTTGACGAATTGATAGCTGGCTATGCGTTCATTCTATGACAAAATAACACTGCAGCTAACAAGTATGAGACAGTTCCTAATGCCTGTTGGCTGCTGCACAATTAGACAGCATATCAATAAATTGTTCAAATAGCGGCTATGTACAAAACCTCTTTGAAGTCATCTGAAATGTTCTAATGTGCTGCTAAGTTTAATCAGAATGCAAATACCTGGTGGCATAACTTGCACATAAGCTAAAGTAAAACGCTGAAACAGAATAAAATAAAACAGCATAAAATCAGCAATAAAACTTTCACTCCAAACAATGAATGAAACATGCAAAATTAAGGTCAGCCTATCAAGACACAGCTGCATGTATAAGGTAATTTATGTACAAAAAAAATTTATACACAGAATTAGAACAGTAATCATAACAAATGCAAACTAATATTTCACAATTCAGCGACAAAATATTACATATAATACTGGAATGTTGGCGTTTTACATACATCAGACGTTTGTGATAGAGAATCAAGCGACGCCCATTCATCTGTCCAGTAAGGGATACCGGTAGGTTAAAAACAAACTAGAAATTTGGGGCAGTGCCCAATGTTTCCCATTGGCTGTCTTTCTGTTGATTCATCAAGCCGTCGACTATAAATGTGGTAGATATAATGCCCTTCCGCTCAAACCCGTCAACAGATGTCACTGAAATTTGGCCTCAATTTCTCCCAGGCAATTAACGGTAAACCTCCACAGTTTTGGTCTTGGTCCACTGTCCAGTTTTGGAGAAAAAGTGGCAAAAAAATAGAAAATTAGAAAAAATAAGCAAAAATGCAAACAAATGAAAACATATGAGGCTTCCCATTACTACATAGGGGCGCCCTAAAATGTAGAAAAACCAAAACTAATGTAAACTTTCCCCAGAGCACAAATAACCAGTGCGCCAATTCTGAGTGCAAAGATGAACGTCTGCTAAAGATGTACAATGGATGTGGACGGCCGCATATCACGTTGCCACTGGGCTGTCACCTTCAGCTGTTTCTACCCTGCGTCTGGAAAAAAAAGGAATCCTTTAGACATCGAACAATAGAAATGTAAAATCTGAACTAATCCAAATACAAATTTTATGCGCTGAGTTTCCTATAAATTGCTCAAGGTATCACAAAATTTCGTAAAAAATATTATTTCTTAGCAGAGTTAATTATTGTTGAATACACACAGAATATCAATAACAAATCATATCCGTTACCAACACAGCATTACATAAGTAAACCCTTCTGTTACTGTACAAAGTGATGTGTGAATTAAAACTGAAACCAACAGAGCAGTTGAGTCGGCAACTGAACATTAGTTTGCTGCTGGCACAGCACTAGTAGCCATAGAGTACAGCAAGATTACATCGTCTGTTGGGTGAAGCAACCCTGTAAATGCGCTGCAGCAGATTTTGAGAAAAATGCAAAAAACAGATTTTATGCATTTTTTATTCCTGTGCACGCCCAGCGCCATTCCTGTTGATACCGTTTGATAGAATACGCTTGCCTTGGTTGGCCAGTACTATTGTGTAAATTTCAGTTCCCGACGTGCAAAAGTTTAGGAAATATTACTGATTTATTGACCAGTATTGCAGTTACAGGTTTGCTGCACTGCAGAAGGGCCGTTGGCTGACACAGCAACAAAATTTTATACAGTTTACGCATAAATGCAGAACAATAAATATATTTCTGACACTGAGTTAAAAAAACACAAGTCAATATTCTAGAAACATTGTAGAAATGAACCCAACAACTGCCAGACGCCCACCGGGTTGCTGCATGCGAAGTTTTGTCAACTGCAGTTACACGTTTGCTGCACGCAACGTTTTGACGAAAGCGCACTTACAGGAATGTTTCACAGCAAGTAACTCGAAAACTACGCCAGATATCGATGTGATTTCTGCACCAGAATGTGTGTCACAGTCTAAAGATGCCGAAAAGTGCAAAAAAGTCAAAGTGACATTTTTGCATTTACATGTTTGCTGCACCCAACAGACGCATCAAGTCGTGACTAATAGTGAATATGGAAATAAACAAATACAACAAAAATTACAATCCACTTTTTTACAACCGACTGACAACAGAGACGTGCAAATCCTGGAATTTTGGGTCCACGACCAAGTCTGCAATAACTAAGCTCCAACCACGTCCGCACTGCCAGCAACAGTGATAATGTATAAAACTGACTTATCCCCAGGGCCAGCCTTAAACGATATGGCACATGCTAATAAAACTGCAAATGCAAGTAGAAATTTGTAGTGTTATTATTCCTATTAAAGATTAGAAATGCTATGGAAAAGAACTGCTTTATAAAGGAGCGTCCGCTTTGGCAAAGACATCAAAAATTGCATCCACAACTGCATACACAAACTCCGCACATCTCTAACCTACAATAACTTGTTGCACAGTTACAACAATAAGGGACACTCTCCACTGCAGACAATAACAACAAGCAAAGTCTCCACGTGTAACAAAACTAAAACAACCCATGTCCGATATTTGCAGACAAAAATCTTGGCTGCATATCACAGCAGCAAATGCCGGATGCAATAAACGTTAAGAAAAATATATTTAAGACATTAATGATTGTAAAGATTCAACAAACAACACGACACTCTTTTCATCCAACATAACGACTAAATCCAGTGCACTGGGATATAGTTTTCCATATTCATCAAACTTTTTTCATCATCATACATTAGTAAGTAAATTGCAATACCAAAGCAGTTTATGTTATCAGTAGAACTTCAACTGTTGTACATGAATATCACAGGTCACCGCCATTTTCACACCGACCATTTAACGTTCATCATGAATTAATAGATATTATTATAAATAGATACAGAATAATAAAACAGAATGCTGACAACTTTTTTACAGAAAAAATAAATAAACGTTTTTTACAACCACACAGCAAACAAGACATATTTAATTATAATTGAACCACAACGACATTCACTCTGTCAAATCACCAGAGCAAAAGCAACGAATGACATTCTGTGGCTCGGTGGCTCAGCGGTTAGGGCGTTGGATACGAAACCGAAAGGCCCACTGTTCAATTCCCAGCTGGTGCACTACCAAGTAAAAACTCTTGGCAAGTTGTGGCAAGTTATTCACACCGACCTGCCTGTGTAGGTGCAACTGTCTAATGGTTGGTGTCAACTCATAACTTTTAGGTTGCGGTTCGATTCTTACTGCCGTAACTTTAATTTTGCAAGCAACCTTGAGCAAGTTGCTAACCTACTGTGTGCTCAGGCCAACTCAGCCTCCTACCCTCCATAGGACGAGAAATGAGTAGTAGCTTAGGGCTACGAGGTGAAAGCCAGAATGGCTGATTGGGGTGGTGATATATCTGCTTGCTGCAAACCGTGGGTCCAGTTGTTCACTGACATGGACAATAGGTGGCCGCATAGTGTGCTGCGGTATCATTAGCTTATGCCAATCAGCTGCCACTTCTGAGATTGTCAAAACGCTTCTGTCCACGAGTCCATCTCATGTAAGAAGCACTATAGCAAGTACTAGATTTTACCTTTTTTGCTGTTACTTGCAGCAAAAAATCAACCTCTTAAGCAATAATGCAACACTCTAATGCATGTGCAGTTACATCAGTATGCAACTAGCACGATGGCTGATCTCACATTTTGACTTTTAGACTTTTCGCTGAACCAATTTGCTGAGCTGTAGTAGTCTGAGTACAAAGTTCAGCCATAAATAAAGTGATTTCGCTAAGCCTTTCACCAAGAAAAAACTTTGGTCAGAAGTGTATGCTTAGTGAAAGTCTAAATCCACAAAAATGGTCAAAGTACATACTTAGACCAAAGTTTATTTGAACTTTGGTCTAAGTCCAATCATAAAGCATTCAGCTTTATGTTTCACTGAGCAAACTGGATCAGCGAAAGTCTAAGTCAAAAAGTAAAGTCAACCAGACGCCTCTGAACATACTCAAAGGCTAAAACAGTGACTATCAAGTTATATGAATTCATATCAAACTACTACGTTTATTCACCAATTTGTTGAGATTTGCCTCCTTCGGAAAGATTTCTGTTGGCTAGATATGATCACTTGTCACAGATATGAAAAAATGCAGTGCAAAAAACGGACAGCGAAACTGCTGCTATCATTGTATTCCGTCTCTCATGTAGCTTGTTCGTTGCATAACTCCTTGCATTCACTGTTTGTTGCTTACTTTTCTTATGTCAGTTTTGTGAAAAAAGTACATTCGTTGGAATGGAAACCAAGCTAGACTACCACTTGCACAGTCAGCCTGACATAGTTTAAGGTATTACTTACTGACGGGAGTGGCAGTACTCAAGGGTACGAGCATCATGTTAGCTTCTGACAGACACAATGAAAAAACAGCAATAAATACTAAATATTTCCACCAAAATGTAACCTATCTACAAATCCAAATTAACAGGAAAATAAACAAAATCATCCACCAGCAACCAATGAAACTGTTATTCAGTAATGCTCAGCAATTAACGACAACAGAAATAAAAGTAAACAGAAATAAGAGCGAATAAATAGCAGAAAACATGAATGCATAAGTGTGACAGCTGCTGCAACAAACTGCCTCCGAATAACAGTCTATCACACCATGAAGCGGTACATAGGCGAGAGTCCATAGAGATTCTGTTATACAGGCTCAACCAGCCATCAGTGCTCTGTGCAAGGTAAAGGTAGTACACAATTCAGGTGTGGTGGTCAGTGATCAGTTGAATGCCTCCTCGTCACTGTCGTATCTGTGCGGAGAAGTCTTGCGTGTTAACGACGTCTCTTCCCTAACAGAATCAGCATCATTAATTCATCCTCATCCTCATCAGCAGCAGCAGCAGCAGCAGCAGCAGCAGTGCAGTCATGGCAAAGCACAGCAATTTTTCACATGTAAACCAAGTGTGTCAAAGCCCACCCATTCAGGTAAACCACCCACCCACTCCAGGCACTTTGCTCAAATAGGTTAACGCATTATTTTTCGCTATTCTATAACCGCTAGGGATAATCGGGTTACCTAGGCTCCAGTAGATTAAAACGATTCTGTCATCAACCTCAAAAGCCTGGTTGCTAACTTTATATGATACACAATAAACTCACCTGCAGCAATGTAGAATTTTGAAAAATTTTCTGGGGTAACATCCCGAACCCCACTTTAAGAGCAGGAAAAGAAGGACTGCAAGATAGAGGGAAGAAAAGAAAGAATACAGGAAAAAGATAGAGAAAAAAAGAGAGAGGGAAAAGAAAATGGGGATCCCACAAACTAATTTCAACTTAAGAGTTGCAAAGTGGCATGAGGAGCAAGAAGCAGTCAATGTCAATTTGCACATCCTAAATTTTTGGCTGTCGAAAAATCATCGGCCTATCTTCTTGTCTGAAAAATTTCTTCCATAAATGCAAAATGTGTGAGACTAAAAGCTACCATTTTGTGAAAATTTACAAGCAAAACTGAAATTCTGAGCACCCAAAATCTCCTCCGGAAGAAATATGCAGCACGTTGGAAAACTGCAACTGCGTACTGCATTAATGCACGTGCCAACGCTGAAACAAAATGGAACAAAACTAATCAGACAGGAACAAGTAAATACGTACGACTTAAAACTGTCTGCTGTCTTCTAATGCTAAGGTGGTACAGTGGCACAAAATCTCAGATAATAATCCAGAATTAACAAAAAAATCTGACTGCCACCAAATATTATAATTCACTCCTCATCATGTGACGCCCAACCCATCCGCAAAATTCTACCATAATTTTGGTGCATAATCCAACTGACAAAAACTGACAGACCTGAACACATAATGTGCAGCAGACAGTTTTAAGTCGTACGTATTTGCTTGTTCCTCTCTGATTAGTTTTGTTCTGATTTGTTTCAGCGTCACCATGTGTGTTAATGCAGTATGCAGTGCAGGAAGTTCTCACTTCAATTTGGTAGAGCTAGTTATTGACCATCCGTGGTGAAATTTACTGATTCAGCTATCAGTTGGACTGCAATGCAATGTGAGCCGCACATTCTGGCTAACTGTTAAGGTCGAGTCTCGGCTACACGGTTCTGTCCATCCGGCTAAACTGCAATTCTTACTGGAAAACTGTCTGAACAAGTTAATAGGGTTGCCCGATGGCTACCCTGTGGTACTAAGTCAGACTCTACCTAAAAACCACCCACATTCCCCAAAGGTGGGTACAAACTGTACCCAAATACTTAATTGTGAATTGCTTACTACTGTGTTTGCAGGGCGGCCACTCTCCAGTCATCATCAAATTCCCCGACATTTTAAGGGAACATAGACAGAGTATCGCCCCTCGCAACAGTAGCGATGTGACGTCTATTGGCAACAATTTTAATTATTTTCCAGAAAATTAACTGACCAAATTTAGTGCAGTTTAAACAATAAAGGCAAACAAAAGCGGCTTACTGGCACCGCAAATTTAAAAGTATGGGAGTACAAGTCTGCAAGCAAAGCGGGCAGAAAAAAAATGGAGTTGAACGCAAATATTCAACTAGTAATGAACAGTTTTGAAACACTTTTCCCTGACAAGATTTTTTCTCTGACATTTCCCTGATATGTCTGAAATTCTCTGACATTTCCAGGTTTTCCAGACAAGTGGTCACCATGACTTTGGATTTATTTTCAAACTGAGTTTTTGCAATGCTGATAGAAAGAGACAACTAGCTCACCCATAGACCACTTCGTCGTCGGAGTCGTTGAGCATTGACAGAGCCGGGTTGTCTTTGAAGTGTGATTCTATGTCACAAAGGTAAACACAAACACTCAGCTTACATTGAGTGACTTCACTTTTTGACTTAGACTTTCGCTGAGCAAAAGTTCGTTCTAAGTACGTACTTAGCCAAAAAGTGAAGAGATTTTGCTCAGCCTTGCACTGAGCAGAAACTTCGGTCTAAGTACATAGTTTACGCTCAGCAAAAAGCTCAGCGAAAGTCTGAATCGGAAAGTGTGGTTTAAGCACCTACTTAGACTAAAGTTTAGCCGAAGCAACCTGAATAACATTGACTGAATTTGCATGGAAGAGAAAGCTTTAGCGCTCAAAGCTGAGTCTGAACATCAACGTGTCACAAAAACAATACACATAAAAAACAAGACAAATCACTAAATCGAGACAAGGGATCCTGCTTACTGTCCACCGTAATGACACCCGGTGGACATTTGTTCTGACAAAGACAGCAGCGGTTGTCGAAACACCAACAATTTACATCAAAATAGACGATGCATATTCATGAATTTTAATAACATATAAAACGACTGTCATGATATGAGAAGCCATCACAGATCCAAGTTGATAATCACTCACCGAAGATGGCGTTTCTCGATGGCGAGTAGACAAATGCCATCGTGATAACGTAGAAGTTGAGTAGCGCGTAGAATGCAGCAAACATGGCGCTGGTCTGGTAGTGAGCTGACAACTCGGGCACAAAGTGATCGGCCCACAGCGGGTTCAGTCCAAAACGCATCACTGTGATCGTCACACTGCCAGCCAGCACGACCAGCATCAGGACTGTCATGAACTTGAGACGCAGCTCTGAAGCAATACGCATACTGGGTATCCACACAATGTCTGCTAGCAAGCTGCTAACCTACTGTGTGAACTCAGCCTCCTAACCTCAGCAAGAAGGACCACAACATAAACCTGTCATAAAATTCAGGTGCAGATCTGAAGCCACACGTAGAACGCCTGCTAGCAAGTAACCTCGAGCAACCTTGGGCTACTGACCTTCTGTGTGATTAGGCAAACATAGCCTTCTACATTTACAGGGTCCCCACACTTTTACTGACAAAAAAATTCCAGAACCTTTGCAGGACTTTCTAAGACCGTCAAAACATTTTTACAGGACTTTCTCAAAGCCCGTCAAACAGCAGTTACTCACTGTATGTACAAAGTATAATCCAGCACGTGGAATGCCAAACATTTTAAGACTGACCTCAGCACTCTATTTCAGTCAGTAAATTCTACGTCAGCGCTATACGTTCTTTATTTTAAACCCCAGTAAATTCATCAATTAGAATTTCCATTTTCCAGGACCGTAAGCTTCAATTTCCAGAACTTTCCAGCACCAAACCTATTTTCAAGAACGTTCTAAGACCTAAAAACCACGGAAAAATCCAGGAATTTCCAGGATGTGCAGGGATCCTGCCCTCGGCGGATGGGAAATGAGTCTGTAGACTGAAAGCACGTAACTCACAACCATTAATCAATGACATCAGCTTATCTGCAATCAGAGATATAGGCACTTAATGCAAAAAGAACACATCAAGTTTGCTAAATACTTTTAGACTGCAAACTAACCGAAATAAGGCATTGAACGCAGCTCAGCGTAAGCACGAACCAGCAGATAAATTAGATATAGCAGATAGAAAGCTGCCACAATGGCAAACATCACTTTCACCGCCTGCAAACATGTGTGAAACTAAATCAAAGTCTCGTCACTAAACAGCAGAAGCTACATTGCTATCCAGACCACAACTCAAACACTGAGAGAGGCTGCAAATCTCACAATTACAACTACGGCTGCAAACAATTAAAGATTTTAGTCGACCGTACTTAAGTAATGGTCAAGCTGTTGTAACGGTTGTCGTCCATCCGTCCATCTGTAACGAATGTATTGCGGCTAACGGGTAGGGCGAGAGGAAAACTTTTTACACAAATAATTAGCCATGGGTCTTAAACTCGGACAAGCAAAATTTCAGCCATTTACTCCAAGGAAAACATTTTCAAATCGGGAGCTAAATGGACAGGGGGTAAGAAAAAAGTGCGTTTTTCCAGCAGAAAACTGCCCACACCTTGGAAACGGTGAAAGATACGGAAGATTAATTTGGAAGAATGGAAGTACGGAATACGGAAGATACGGAGTATTCAATATGGAAGAAAGATTAATAGTAACCTAGAGGTTACTATTAATCACTATTAGAAAGTGACATACGCCCTGTCAGATTAAATGGAAATCATTGACCATAGATGACCTTGAAGGCAGATACACACTATTGTGGCTAAATGGTGTTAGATAGGGCCTAGGTTGCTACTGATCATTGATAAGAAGTTGCATATTGCTTTCAAACGACATGAAAATCATTGACCTTGGATGACCCTAAAAGTCAGTACTGCAACAGAAACTGTATAGGCTGTAGCGTGTCTTCCCAAGCAAGGCGTTTTCATTGTGAGAAATATTGGCAAAACCTGCGTCCGATAGTCCCGTTGGTTCTTAACGACTGTGGCTATTTATATCGCCTGGTGACGTCAATCATTGTTAACCTGATCAATTCGATGGCTCAGATAACAAAATATCGATATTTTTGGCACAGAATGACGTTCTTAAAAGCAGTAGAATTGAGTAAAACATAAAAAAACGTAAAATCCTTCCCGAGCCTTACGGCCCATAGGGCGGCGCTGATCTCCGTTTCCTAAGGCCCTCAGCCAGACACCAGTTTTTACACTGCGAGACCACGGATACGGGGCCAGTGTATCGCGCAGTGTGGCTGTTTACGTCCAGCGGTGAAGCCGGTACCGAATTATACTGCTTGGTGACAGAGGCACATGTGTGTGAACAACTTGCCTAAGGTCGTTACCTGGCAGTGTCCCGATGCGGAGTTGAACCTGCGCCTCTGAGTTACCTCAGGATTACAAGTCCGACACGTTACCATTAGACTACCGAGTCACACCAACCACAACAGAATTGAGTACAATGGCGATAAACCATTATCTGTGATACGCTGTATGTAATCAGTCGCTGACGAATGCTACCGTGGCTAACATGCGCAATTTTGCGCATTGTGGATGTGTACCTGCAGCTTGATATGCGTTGATGTAAACGCCTAATTAGAGTGCGTTCACGCACAACTACGCACTTAGTGTTTTGGGACTGCTAGCTTACGATTAGTTGTCGTTTGAAGCCTTAATGGTGTGGTAGCAGCAAAAGACTAAAAAATACAACAACATAAAGCATGTCATCAGCTACTGAGATCAGAAGCATAAAGAGGTGGTATACCGTGGCATATCCGGTGTCAAACTGATAGTCATAGGTTGGATCCCACAGTTGCTGCAGTTCCTGCCAGCAAGATAACGATACGACTAATAACCACAACGAACCAATCAACACTAGCTTGGGCATGTAGAACGTCATCAGTCGTCGCTTGTTCTGTGCAAATAAACACAGTGTTCACATCGACAGATTGCACTCCTTTCAACTATAGCAGTCGGCAAAGAACTCAACTGTTTAGCAGCAGGGTTTGCAAAAAAAAAAGGTTCTTTAAAAATCCAACCTGGTGGGTTTTGGACTTTTTTGGGTTTTGGTTTTTTCGGGTTGTTTGGTATTTTTAGGTTTTTGTAAGAAGACCAAACTGGATGAGTTTTGGGATTTCTAAGGGTTTTGAATCAGTTGATTTGTATCAGCTTCTGTTTGTTCAGCCGGGCACAAAATGTACACATGAGTGAACGAGAATAAACTAAACTCAACTCAACTCAGCTGACAGTGACACTGACACTGTTTAGTGTTCGTTGATGAACTGACCAATAGGCAGGCAGGGCAAGCCCATTGGTCATTGGTTGATGCATATGTGCGTGCAATCACTTAGACCACCAAGGCCATTACACAGTGCCTACTGTAATGCACTACTGCTTGCCAATTAATCAGTTCGTCCAAAACTACCCCATGTCAGATCAAGAGGTCGTTGGTTCGAGTCCTGGTTCAGATACTATCAAGTGGTTACTAGTTGAATGGGAGACTGTCTGCATCTTGGTATAAAACCAACACCAAGGTCAACTCAGCCTTCCATCCTTCCGAGGAAGGTAAATCAAGTACCGGTGTGTCTGGCTGGGGTAAAGCAAAGTACGTTCACCTGTGTCAAGTGACAGCTAACACTGTGTGATCCCATATGGCAGGTGATGCTCCGTAACTCTGTGATGGGTTTCCCATTAAAAGCTATACACAGCAAGCAATGAACGGTGCAAGCAGCAGGCAACCTGGCGCACGCCGTGATAGATGCAGAGCCAGTAGAGCAGAAGCGCTGTGAGGAACGTTGCCTGGAAGATGGTGTCCAGGACGCCAGGAATCCAGCTGTTTACCAGGAACGTCAGCGGAAACACAGGGTCTACAGCAACATCTATCTATCAGTACCACACTGCTATCTACCTCTCTCATATGACAAAATCACATCATGTGCACATGATAATAGAAGCCACATTTTTAAAGCTTTCTTCAGACAATTTACAAAGATCTTCCAAGGTCACGCAATACAGGAATTCCAAAAAAAGTTTTCTTTTGGGGATCTTTGACAGCTTTCCATGCGTTTCGGAATAAAATACTTCTTTTCTGATCTCTGTAAACTCGCTCAACCAATCAGATGCGCTAACACGAGACCATGTAAGGTAATTACCCCAGTTTCAAAACTTCCTTGGAATATTTTCTGAAGAAACTTCAGACCTTGGTATATCAACAAAAAACACAATTTACACACCGCTTAATTGTTTTAGTTGACCAAATGCCAATTTCCTTGACTTACTTACTGCTGACTGACCAGCCACGTACATAATGGCTCACAAGACATCACACAAGACTTCTAAACTAAGTGTCAACAATGCAAATATTAGAAAAAAATTGTTTTATTACACAGCTCAGCTCTCTTCGGTAAGACAAGGTTAGTGCTTTCCTACATATTTTCCTAAATTCTTCCAAAGAAGTTTCTAAAGAATTTTCAAATATGCATATCCTTCTCAAAATCTTCTTTTAAGGATCTTCCTAAATCCTTCCAAAGAAGTTTGGAAAATCTGCATCTTTTCTTAGAAAATGAAGTCTTCCAAAAATCTTCCTAAAAGTTATTAAAATGTGGCCCCCAGGGCACCATCATCAAGCTTGGAGACTTCGGTGATGCTGCTGAACTGCGAACACTCTCAAAGGTATTACAATCCAAGTTTGGTGAAACTGAATAACCAAACCAGTAAAATTAATTACGTCAGACATTCTGTGCATAATGTAAAGCTGACATTACACAGAATCTCGTAAACGTTATCAGTGCATATGTGACTACGTTGAACTTGAACAAATGGTGCAACTTCATGGCACAATTGGTGTTTGCATTTTAGCACAATCGTTTAGCAAATAATCAGTATTTGCTCACAATATGGAGTACAAATGATCAAGATCTTACTGTTGTAGAGAAGCAGCAAAGGCAGCAACAGAGTCATCCACTTCTGTTCAAACGACCAATCGTGAATCGCAAATTTTCTCAGTGAGTGCGCAAACCAACACTGTTGACCACCACATACATGCATGCATAATACATGGTGTTTCATAAAAAAGCACCCTTTTTCTTTCTTTTATACCTCAGTTGAATGGAAATCAATTTACATAAAATTTTGGCTTGTCGCCGGCAGACTTGCTGAATAGCTACCCTGTGTCGATGCTGAACTTTTTCTGGTTCACTGATGACAAACTGTTAAAGTTTTAACATTGTAGCCACCAAAAAGCCCCCAGACGATCACTTTCACACACTTGTGGGGATAGCTTGACTTTCACACCTTCCAAAAGGACAGTACACCAGCACGCACCGCTTGCGAGATGGCTGAGTTTCTGGATCACGAGATGCCTGATTTTATGCCCCCATGTTGCTTAGAGCAGATACGATAAATATTTTTCATCAGCGAACCAGAAAAAGTTCACCGTCGAAGCAGGGTAGCAGATCGGATTGGCGCTTATCCAACAGCGCTCGAGACATCTGGATGTGTGCGCTTGCTTGATTGGTCAAGACGTCAACTGATGCCGGTGATATTGAACCATAACCCCCGCCATGCGCCGCACTCAGATGTCATGCCGGCGGCCGCCACCAAGGAGTCGGTAAGGTAAGGAGTCATCTGGAGAGATGATTCGTCCCGTCAACAGCGACCTGGTTCTTCCATTACTTCCTTGGTGCATTAGGAGGACAGCGCCAACCAACCGGACGTTCTGCACATAAGCTGTTTCGGCAGGCGGGAATCGTCCATTTGGCACACATGTCCAAACCATTGAAGACGACTCCACTGAACCCACTTCCCAACAGTGGACTGTTCCATGCAACAGTATCGTATCGTGTCATTCCATAGCTGGTCGCGTCGGGTTACCCCTAGTATTTGGTGAAGACACCTCATCTGGAAAACCTCTAGTATCGTCAAGTCGGTTGCCAACAGCGTCCAGCACTCAGAAGCGTACAACAAAGTGATGATAACGACGGCGTTGAAGATCTACATCTCTGTCTTTAAACCTACGTTGCATCACTTCCAGACACACTCCTTAAGTCTGGCAAAGACAACAGACGCTTTGCCTATTCGACATTCCACCTCATCCAAAGATGTAATGGAATCGCCGGAAATGGATTAACCCAAGTAGACAAAGTTAGGCACAACTTCAAGCAGAGTGCCATCAAGAGTGATCACTGGTGTGTCATAGCCAAAAACTCACCACCTTGGTTTTCGGCCCGCTGATCTTAAGTCCGTCCTAACTTTGCAGCTGCAGCGGCTACATTGTCTAGGAACGTTCGACCAGCTTTGACGAAGTGAGCCAGTCATCGATGTAGTCCAGGTCTTGCACTGACAAATCCTTGCCAACAACAAATGGTGAAGCATCAGCACGATTCATGATCCAGTCAATGATAATGTTAAAATTCATCGGGGACAGGATACATGGACACATGGACTCACGATGCACACTGTCGAAGGCAGCCGAAAAATCAATGAAGATCGCAACGAACTTTTGGCCACTTCTGATTTGTCGCTCAAAGACCTGATGAAGACTGGAAATCTGGTCCACACATCCATGCCCGCCACAAAATCCTGCCTGCTATTCCCTTGTTCGCCCTTCCCGGTGATCTTTGATCCGTGATCTGATAACTGACAAGAGTACCTAGTAGATAATGGCGTGGCGCAGTTGGTAACGCGTTTTGGCTGAAACGAAGTTACTCTACGCTGGGCCCAGTTAATACTGGGATGGGTGACTGCCTGCGGGCAGGTAAACCATCTCGGTGCGAAGCCTGCCAGCTAGGTCGACTCAGCCTTCTACCCTTCGTATGACGGTAAAATGAGTAGTAACTCATTTACATGGGTTACGGAAGGTGGGGACCTTGGTACAGCTGACTGGAGTTGCCTAGCCGGCCGCTGCGCCAGCCTGTGTCTGCAGGCTGCACACGGTGTCCGTGCGGCAGGCAACTCTGGTTAGTGACGAAAGCACATTAAAGGCGTGCGCGTGCTCGCAATGATACGTAATACAAATTGACGACCTTTACCTTTTACTTTACCTTCCTGAACACTGACAGTTAACTAATGCCGCGGTAGTTGGAGCATTCTCAACGACTTTTTCTTGTACACTGGCACAACTGTTGCATCCTTCCACGCCTGTGGCAGCTCCTCGTCCTCCCACACTCGACAGAGTATCTTGTGCAGTGCAGTTGCCACCAGGTCAACGCCGAGACGTAACATCTCTGCAGTAATCCGATCAGGGCCTGGGGACTTCCCTGCCTTGAGTTTCGCAATTGCCTTTCAGACCTCGTCGATGGTTGGAGCAGTTGTGTCAATGCTAGGTGACGCTGTGCTGGTACTGGCGCCATTGTGGGTCAGGCCGGTTGTAGAGATCATTAAAGTACTCCCTCCAATGAGCAAACTTTCCGGATTTCGTACCAATCAGAACTCCATTCGCATCATTTATCGAATCACTCACACCAGCAAAGACCCGAACAGACGGGAGATCAAAATATAGTCGATCATCTTCTCTGTACGGCCATCGTTCGAGAACCAAATCGCACGCCGTGATGGCGCATGCTGGAACCAGGTGTTGCCTATACCAAAGCGGTACATTGATGCAAGCGTCAGTAATCGGGTGTCATTGTCGTTTCGCTTTCCGATAATGAAATTGCTGAGTTCTTTCTCGAAGCCTGTGTGGCATGTACCCACCTCTGCATTGAAGTCACCAATCAGCAATGTTAGGCAGTTGGATGAGACTGTCATGAGGGTAGCAACTGACAGCACCGGTTCAGACCAGCAAGTTTGTACTCACGACACATTATGACGTCAGCATTATATCACAACTAGCAATGAATATATAACTAACCGCCACATTTTGTTAAAATATTTTGAATCAGTATTTTTTCAGCTACATCTAATAAAAATTTCGTGTAAATTTATTTCCATTCCACTGAGTTATAAAAGAAAGAAAAAAGTGCCTTTTTATGAAACACTGCTTATGTCTACAGATGTATACACATTACAGGGTGGCCCCCAGAAAAGTAAGCTATTGTACTTCGTCCAAATCTTTGCTGAATATTGACCAATTTCCACAATTTTTCACCAGTAGACTGTGTAAAAAATCTGCTACATATCCAAAAACCTACAATATCTACAGATGGCCATAAGATCGAGTGATAAATTTTTAAAGTATTTCAGGAAAGTGTAAAATATAAGTTATAATAAGTGTCAAAAAGTTTTACGTGTCGCTACGGAGTGAGTTTTCATCTTTCAAAAAATAGTCACAACTTATAGGGTCGCACAACTGAAACACATTAATGCTCTGTATGTTCATGCAGCTAACTGAGCAAGATTGCAGCCAACAACCAGCATTAATGTACACGTACAGTGTACACTGAAAATTAGCCAAATGAGTGCACTGTAAATCGTTCAAATTATTTTTCACAAATGTTCAATATGTCCTTCATTGTTCTTGATGCTTACGCTATAACTCATATTTTTACTCCTCATGCGCTACGATCCTAACGTAGCGAAGAGGAGTATATGAGATCAGTGTAATATTGAGGACCGACCAACCGACGACCGACCTCTGTTCCTGGAAGAGCCTTCCTGGAAGAACTTCAAACGGCCATATCTCCATAACGGTGCTAGATAGATGCATGGTCACTATGGACCACCCATAGGAAGTCGACCCCCGAGAGTCGAATGGTCAGGTGACCGATGAT
>Ga0209367_1001075_pt1 | contig 32030 bp, 19 predicted proteins | sample WorMetLIZISLAND2_FD_187412 | JGI IMG/M metagenome (GOLD analysis project Ga0209367, IMG submission 187412) | Marine gutless worms symbiont microbial communities from Max Planck institute for Marine Microbiology, Germany - Olavius geniculatus... ...
GATATGTGCCCAGTTGTTTCAGACTTGGCTGCTGCTGCTGCTGCTACTACTGATGATGATATCACAGTTGTTCATGTTTGTGCAGGTTTCCGTTCGTTGAAGTTCACACACAGCTTGTTGATGCTCATCTTTATTTCATCAGCAAGTCAGCTCTGGGTGTGCTGACTGAGTCAAGGTCTGTGTTCATGCTAGTTAAATCAACTGTTCTGTTTTGCAAACTAGAGTTTTTTTTGTTAGAAGCGATCCTGCATATCAAGCTATGTTTATGACTGTGATGATGTAATACAGAAACAGCATTGTGTGACAGTTTTGAGAGGATAGATAGGTGTTTGGTAATGTCCTCAAAATAAGCTGTCTCTCACAGAGCTGATACAGTGTGAATTTGGTTACTTGTTATTAGATACCAGTAGTCTCTTTACAAGAAATCTGAGCTAATGCTCAGGAGATGTGCAAGAGCCTATAGCAGTTTCTATTTGAGGTAATTTTGGTCTATCTCTATCCATTTCATCGCAATTCACTCTTTTGCAGCCAAAATCACTAAAAATCCCACATGTTTAGGGTTCAAGGTCAATCAAGGTCAGCAATGTTGACAGAAGCTCGTCGCCAGTGCTTGTTATGTTAAGCAGAATGTCTGTGGCTATCTGCAACCATTTACATGCTAGACAAGCCAACAGCAGATAAATAACCACTTTTTAGAGGGGAACCACTTTTTGACGCCCGCGTGCGCAGGTCTTCTTGAACCTAGAGGGTCCAAATTTGGATTGCTAAAATCTACATCCAATGCTTAAAATTTTGTACGCAGGTTGTCTCGGTCTATCGCCAGCCATTTTGGTGCAATTCACTCTTGAAATGCATGTCGCAGCCAGAAATCGCAAAAAAATTATTAAACCCCCTATTTTGGGGGTTCACGATCATTCATGGTCATTGATGTTAACAGTCCTAAGAAGCTCTTCGCCAGTGATAAGCAGCATGTCTGTGCCTATCTGCAACCATTTTTACGTTAAACGAGCCAATAACGGTCGAATAACGCCGTTTTAAGAGGGTTCCCCTTTTTCTCCCCTTCATTCGTGTGGTTCCCCTTCACCTAGCGGCATGAAATTTTGTCACAAAATACTAGAGACTCTAGGCTATCATATGGTAAAAATCCGAAGTCTCTATCTCATCTGGGCTTGGAATGGTACCGGAACGTGGCATTCATCACAAGACACCACAAGACACAAGACACCGAGACGGAATTACCATAGCTAATATGCGCTATAGTCAGCTATGCTAGCTCTCGCGCATAAAAGTGCAATGCATTACTTATTACTAGTGTTACGTTTTTAGCTTTTTTGCTTTTAATTGTTGTATTTGTCAATATCACTTGTGATGAATAGTTTGTTCTCAGTATCGGTCTGTTGCAGCTTGGTTTTGGTCTCGGTCATGAAATTTTGGTCCTGTTCATTGTTTAATGGTTAGAATATTGGCCTTGTAACTTTTGTATTGCAGTTTAAATCTCTCCACAAGTTACGTGCAAGCAATCTTAAACATATTGCTCACCTACTGTGTGTTGAGGTCAACTAAGCCTCCTACCTTCAGTGGGATGGGAAATGAGCTAGGGGGCAAAAGCTTAATCTGGCTGATCGAAGTAGTGGTATGTTTGCTGGCTGCACCATGGGTCCAACTGTTTGCTGGTGTGGGCAAGGGCAAGTCAGTGGCTGCCAAATGCACTGCAGTATCATTAACTCATGCCAGTCAGCTTTCACTTCCAAGATTGTAAAGCACTTCTGGTCACGACTTTTATTTTCTTTTTTTACCTTTATCATTTGGATCGGGTCAGTCTTATCTTACTGTTGCTGTGTCGTCCTTGAAATGACCTATACTGTGTTGGGCGGGACACTAAACCTTACTCACTCACTGTTGTTGTGTGGTGACTGTGTGTTGTTGAGTGCAGTGACATAAAGACGATTAAAGGTGACATGATTCCATATCTTGTACATCAACAGTTTACCCACAGCAAGACTTCTCATCTTAGTGATGATGCCAACTGGGGTTGCTTCATATTTCTGTGCATCTGAGTCATTTAGTTCATCAGCTGTTTTCTTGCAGTTATTTGTGCTTTCACTTTGTTGGCTGGGTGATAGCAATAATTATTAAATCCAGCCTGAAAATCTGAACTTTCGCGGACATGACTGAACCAGATAACTTCACAAATGTTGCCGGATTTAACTAACAAGAAGTGAATTAATAGTAATGGCAGTTGTAGTTATGGAAGACTAGTTGTAGTTGTTTTTTATGTTTTACTGTTTTAGGGTGGTGCTGATGGTGTGCACAGTGTTTTTTCATTGTTGTGCCACTTTGTAGAGTACTTTATCACCTTCTATTGAAAAGTGGAACATCTGTGCAAACCTTATAGGTATTTTGATGAGCTCATAAGTTAACTTGCGTAATTAATTTTACGTACAGTTGTTTGTAAACTTCCTACTTTGATTTGCATTTTAGCAAAATATGCTGCCCGTGAAGGTGTGTTGCGTGTTGTGGATTTTGTTAAACATATTTCATTTTAGTGAACAAACTGCCTACCTTGTTTGTGTATCGCATTTTTTGTAGAGTGTTGGACCAACTCGCCGTACTGCAAATCACGGTTGACAGACGCAGGCAGAATGTGCTGTGCTAGGCTCGTCACTAATTCTCTGTACCTCCGTGCTAATACGTTACTCACATACTGTGAAGCTAACAGACAGGTTCGTGACACTGAAATAGCTTAATGCATCTTCCGGCCTTGTACATTGTACACTGTGTCCCAAAAAAACATCCCCGACATTTTTGACTATAATTTGAAAACCAATTATCAGATTTTGATAATTTTTGGTAAGAATATTCTTAATACAACTTGCCATCAAATGACCATTCAGTTTCCCACCTCACCCAATGTATGCTTCTGCACTACCTAGGGAAAGCAGATCAAGCGAAATATGTGTTGAAATAAACAGAAAACCTGAAAAAAACATCCCCGACATTATCGATCGTAACTTGAAGAAAGATCAGCAGATTTTAATACTTTTTGGCAGAAACATTTTGGACACAACTGGCTATTAAATAAGTGTTTTAGTTTCCACCTCACCCAACGTCTGCTTTTGCACTACTGGGGAAATCAGACCAAGCACAATACATGTTAAAATGAATGACAAAACACCAATAAATTTCATCTATCCTAATCTGTAGGCCCCAACAGCTGGTCTGTTACAAGGTTTGACTGTCATGCAACAGTGTATCTACCAGATGAAGTTTAGGAATGTTTTTTAAGTCAAGAAGTGACTGGTACAGCCTGCATTGGTATGGAGCAGAACTTTATCGATACTGCTGTCAACGAATGGAGAAAGCGTCTCCTTGCCTGAGTTCGCATAGTGGGCAAACACTTCAAGCAATTTTACTGCAGGCAGTTGAAAAATGGACAAGTGGATGAAATGTCAGCCAAAATGTCAGAAATGTGAACGAAATGTGTTTTTACGTGTTATGTTAATTAAGCAATCATATCGCATGGGATAAAAAAGTGATATTTCACTTGATCTGATTCCACTAGGTAGTGCAGAAGCATACATTGGGTGAGGTGGGAAACTAAGTGGCCGTTTGATGGCAAGCTGTGTCAGGAATATTCGTGCCAAATATTATTAAAATCTGATAATTGTTTTTCAAGTTACAGTCGAAAATGTCGGGGATTTTTTTGGGGGACACAGTGTATTTTGAGTGTGTTTCATTATCAGTGCATATACACTGTGTTCAGAAAAAAACACACCCTTATGTTTTCTTTTGTATCCCCGTGGAAAATGTTTAGATGTCCACAAAATTTTCAGAGAATGTTCAGCAGAAAACTAGTATTCCATTAGTATAAAAGTTAAAAATTCTTTGCTACCTGTGACGTCATGCTGACGTCATTGGCTTACTTACAGTTTTGCCTTAGTATGTTCATAACAGTGCCTTAGTAACATTGTTAGGACTTCAATACTGATCTGCTTCAATGAATAACATTTATGAGGACAGAAAAGCGTGCATTTTCTGTGTCTTGAGCCTCGTGAAACTGACAAAAATGTCCTGAAATTGTCCTGAAATTTTGTAAACATTGGGTCCTGAAATTTCACTTCTTACTCCTGGAAGCCCTGTTATTTCATGAAGTTTTTACACTATAAATTACCGTAATAGTATATTTAACTGTTGTTTTTCACTCAACAGTGAATAGTCAATAAAGCAAATGAACGTCATGTTTCTTTTTGTTACAATGATGCACTTTTGATTAATTATTTGATTATTTTTATAATTAGTTATTTCAATAATGGCTTAATCAATTATAGTCAATTCATTATTGCTGCTCTGTTGTGTATTGATTTGTTCATATGTATGTTACTGTTAGGTTGCTCGATGCTTGTCTCAGTCATCAGAATCACATCGACAGCCGGCTGGTGCTCGATATGTACGTGCCTGCTCTACTACTACCATACAGTTTCCAGTTGTGTTATTACCAATCTACTTTTCTGTGATTGTTTCAGGTTAGGCTGTGTCCCCAAAAGACCTCATAAGTATTAAAATGTTTAGGAATTAATCACAGTAAAAATGTGTGCTATTATAAATTTTTATGCAGTGACTAAAATCGCTTTTCAGCAGTTTGTCTTTCTAGCTATCTCAGTTGTCAAGAAGTATCAGCAAATGGCACCTGAAACTAGCAGAACTATTCATTAGTCAGTTGACCTTCATGTGTTTGCAGAAAGATAATTATTGGACAGCAGTGATTAGATGTAAGTTTCAAGTGGAAGTGTTCTGAAGCCATTAATTCTTGTTACTGAATTTTGTAAGTTTTTAAAATTGTGATTAATTACTTAGTACGTTAACTGGGCAGCCCCAGCTGTAACAGCATTATGACTGCATTGTTAGACAGCCAGTGAGAGTCTGATTGGAGCCGGTGTTTCTGTCGGTGAAAAGACAAACATAAAGAACTGTGTGATCGGTGAACAGTGTGTGCTCGGCGTCAAAGTCAAGCTGACTAATTCTGTCGTAATGGATCATGTCAGCATTGAGCAGGGGTTAACGTCTTCTCTGTACATCACTTACTTTACTTTGGTGTTAGAAAAAGTAATTTGTTACTTGACAGAATTATATGTAACATGCTTACTACCTAACAGTGTGTATTTGGGGATAATAGAACTGCAGAATTTCAGAAATTGCGCCATGAAATTTGGTAAATTTGCCACCCATTTCACGCTACAAATTAGCAGCTTGTTTCAATATGCTGCAAAAAATGAGGATCCTAGTCATTATCATCATGACCGTACCCCTAGCTTTAGTGCAACCACTTCTAGGAAATGCTCCCAATGTATTTCCATGCTGAGTTCATTCCAAGTTTGTGTTGCTGCAAGTTTGTACCAGAGTGCAAAGCCCAGTGTGATGTGGACATCCACAAAAATGCCTCTAGTGTGTGGGCAGCCAATGAATAGACACAAATTACAGGCATAGATAGATCATCGTAGTTAGCGTCGTCGTGGGTTATAAAATTAGGCAGGTCAGAAAGTTGCAATTTTCCAAGAGACACCAAAAATTTCAGGCAGAATTCTGATGGACAGATACAAATTTCCAATAGGGGAGATAATAGGTGATCAAAATTTCAATTTTTCCCCTTAGATTTTTTCAAAATGGGAGTTTTTCAGATTCAGATTTTCCATTTTTTGGACAAACATTATTTTACAACAAGAACATTTTCTGAAATTTTCCGAAAGTTCAAAATTTAGGGCGAGGGGCACTTTTTCTCTCTCTCCTTCAACGATGATGCCGCTGGTCATAGTTGGTGTCCTGCAGCTGGGCTGCTGAGTCTGTAACTCAATCTCAGAGATGAGTCTGTCAGACCATGTGCAAACTGTGTTGTAGGGCAAACATCGTTGGCTGTCTCATATGTTCGAATGCTTCAATTGCAGCTGATACAGAGCTTCGAGACTGCTTAGTTGGCAGTGGACAGACAGTGTCCGGTAAGAGCTTAGCAGTGCTAAGTACTATTTGTTGTTTTTGTTTGACTGATCATCTTTTTCGTACTTAATTACTATGTTCTTGGTTAAGACAGTTAACTGATGGCATTCGTTATATGATGACTTTTTGATGTCCTTCTTAGCCACATTATAACGATTAGAAGCAGTTAGCGAGCATAGACATCTGCTGATGGTGACAAGATGTCTTTTTCTCTTGCAGAAGCCATTGGCACTGCAATACTGAATAAAGTGCAGTATTGCTATTCCACAGATTACAGGTTGGTGAAGAATTACTGCAAGCAGACTGTGATTTGGACAGTCACCAAAATCCAATTTGTGGTTCCTTTGGCCCACTACAAAAAATTGTGAAAATTTAATGCATAACTTTTGTCAGTAATCTGATGGACACACACAGAGATAGAACAGCCCATTGTGACATGTTGTAATAACGAGAATGCTGAATATATTGTGTGTATATTTGTGGACGCAGGGAAACACAGCAGCGAGTTATTGCTGGAGAGAGATCATAGTGTTATGGAGATCCATGTGTAAAGATAGCCAGCCTCTCCATCTGCCTGTTAGACTTTCTGTACACAATGTCGTGGAGACAGTACTGGATTAAGCACTGCAGCCTAGGCGTCATCCATAAAGGACGTCCGCAAAATATGAACCAAAATTGACCCCCTCCCTCCTTGTCCGCTTTTGTCGGCATTGGCCCAACCCCTCCTCCTCCCCCTCCCGCCTGTGGACGTCCGCACCTGGACTTGAATGCAAGATGGTTGCAGTCTACTGTCTGCCGTGCCTCCCTGTGTGTATCGGACCTGCTATCTTGCGCCGTCCATCGGCGAGTGCGACGCTTGTCATGGTAGGGGAAGGGAATCTTTTCTCACTCATCTGCAGACTGTCTCAATGCTGATGGCCCAGGACTGCCTCGGATCAAGCTGGGGGGGACGAGGTGGTACAACTGGTGTCAGTCCAAATTGGCCCAACTGCTCCCCCCTGCTGCAGTCTGTCTGACCTGCCCTGTTGCTGATGCAGGCTGCTGTGAACTAGCAATACTCACTTTTTAATCAAATGCTTACATGTGTAAGTGCGGACGTCCACTTTCACTGAAACCTTCCCTCCTCTGGGCTCTACCCAGATCCAGCGGGGAAGCTTACAGCGCTCCTCCAGACTCCCTGGCATCCCCTGGGAAGAGGAGGGGAGGAAGGTGGACAGGCAAGGGAGGTGATTAGAGATAGGGATGGTGAGAAGCAGAGGAAAGGGCCCCAAAACAGTTGATGAGATTAGCTTAGGGCCCCCAATACTTTAATCCAGCACTGCAAGTTTTTTTCATCTGCCAGTAAGTGATGCATTTTTTGCGTCGACTAGCAAAGTTATGACGACTGTATTCTGGGATGCTGAGAGAAATGTACTGACTGACTATCTTGAACATGGCAGCGCATTTACAGTAACGTACTATGCTGATTTAATGGAAATAGCTCGAGTGGCACTAAGAAAAAACGACAAGTAAAGTCGAGTCGCTGGATACTGTTTCAGCAAAACAATGCACTTGCTCACACGTCATCTCAAACTTTGGCTGCCATCCTAAATGCCAGATTTGAAGAACTCCCTCACCCATAGTATTCACAAGACAGCCCTGAGTAACTATTATTTGTTCCCAAAAATATAAGAATTTATGAAACTGCAAACTTGGTGATGACAAAAATGTAATATGCGCTACAAATTGCCAGCTGAAAGACCAAGATTAATAATTCCTCTACAGTGAAATCCGAGCTTTCGGCAAACACTGGACCAAGTGCATTTGAGTTGCAGAGGATGACGTTCAAAAGTGATAAAATATCATGTACGTATCATTTGATTGTCTATGTCAGTCTACGAACTTTTTGAATGACCCCCGTACTAGTTGAATTCTACATTTTTTATTGTCTTTCTGACTGACTGCAAAATGTTCAACATTTATTGATCAACGAAGGTATTTTTAATCAGCACTAGCTCTAGCTGACAGTAAATTGATTTCTGCAACGGATGTGTACTTGCCCACTCACAATGACCTGGAACAAGGTCATCAGACAAGTTTTTTTGTCACTATTTTGCTTTCAAACTGCAGCAAGTTGACACATGATATAATTCTGCAGACACACTATGAAAAAGATTAGTGTATGCAATTGCTTTAGTTGAACTAACAACTGCATATGTAGTGTAACACTTGAAGCTCAAACTAAAGCCATGTATAGGGCAACATAACTGAATTGAACTGTCACAGCTTAATTTTTGATGAACTGACCAATGAGCGAGCAGGGCGAGCCCAACGGTCATTGGTTGACACGTATGCGAGTGACGCCATTAGACGGTGCCTGTTGTAATGCATTACTACTTGCCCACTGGTCATTGTCAAAAACTAATCTATGTCAATTAGATTCAGTTCAGTTACATTGCTCTCTACGTGCCTTAAGACTCAGCCAACAAATGCCACAAATAACATGTCTTATACTATGATTGCACAGTTTTTCACAACTGAGTAAAAACGTCTCACGCCATGTAAAACAAGTTCTGCAAGAAAGCGTTAAAGACGTCACAAAAATGACTAGATACTAACAAATGGAATTTGACCGAGTTAACCCAACTGAACAAAGAAAGCTGTACAGCAACAAAAGAGTGAAATATATGCATTCCACATCAAAGTACAAGTACGTACACAAGCGAATATGTAAAATTGAATAGAAAAAGACCTTAATTGCAACAACGACATGTGACAGAACAGTGGGGCATTGAGACAACACAATAAACATGCGTGTACAATGAAAACAACCTAATGCACACATAATGCCCACAGAATTGCCATTATCAGAAGGAAAATGTCATACATGCTAACAATTATTAACAACTGTCTCAACAGCTGTCAACAAGAAAACAGATTCGCGTCGGGCACAGTTACAACATGTAGTTACGATGACTCGCGGCAGAAAAATTACAACGTTATCAGTAGGGTGACCACTCGACAGGCAAGAGATTTCCCAAACATTTTGCAGGGCTCATTAACTTCGTTACTCATTATTAACGGTATAATAATAAAATATAAATGAAATACAGTATAGTATGTGCTAATAAACACAGGTATTCCTCCTAACATGAACAATGAACAGTTTTCTGTGACAAAATTTCCTGATAATTCCCGGACTTCCTGTTAATTAACTGACTGCTGCAAAATTCCCTCCTGACACATCCAGATTTTTTAGACAAGTGGTTGCCCTGTGTCAGTAACAACAAGTAGTGCAATGTTTGCATCGACATATTCAACAGCCTAATTTCCATCATCTTTGTCATCATTGTTATTTACTGAAAACTAAAACATTTGTAAAAAAGAAAAAATTGAATGAGTTGACTCGCAGACTTTATTTTACATACGGTTGTTAGTGAACTTCCTACTTTGACTGGGACTGCAATAGTTTCTGATATCAACATGAGCCATCTAACAGTTTGGTTCATCTGTCCATCTTCTGCAATGGATATTGGATAGGCTACTTAGTCCCTTCTGAAATGTAGAAACATTTTACTGCACTGCTTAACCTTTCTATTCTCACTACAATAATGCATACACTTTTTCACTGACCCAAATTAACTCGGGGTCCACCATTTGTGAACAATGTTTGTACATGTAACGCTGCACATGGGCCTATATGGATCCCAAGATATCTTGGGATCTGCCACTACAGAATGCTTCATTGCAAAACATAGCCCTATGCTGTGTCCCAAAATTAGCAGCCCCCTGCTTCAACCATGTTTAATTCAGTTTGTATGCCAACGAAATATTGTTGCACTATCTTAACACTAGTTATGGTCACACCCATTATGACATACACACCTTACCATGTGTGCTTAGTGTAACGTCACTATGACGTCAGAGTTTGTTTACATTAAAGTACGTTCAATCCATTGTTACTGACAAAGGGAACAAGCATTAGCATACCCGCCTTAGACTAAGAGCTTGCATCGAGGACCAAAATGGCCATTTTAAACTCAGACTTTAAAGTTCAGAATAACTGTCTCAATTACTTGTTTCAAATTGTGTAAAAATCTGTCTCAAATGAATCATTTTACACTAACTTATCTCTAGGGGGCCGCTAATTTTGGGCACAGTGTAGACTAATCACAAACCGGTTGCATCAGTACAAGAGTATAACACGAGATCAAAAGACATTGATAAGTACGTAAAGTCGTGTCACACCATGACAATAAGTTGCCTGGCAATACAGTCGGCAGCTGTTGTGACCAGTTTTGTAGAGCACATGGATTGCAACAAACTGGTTGGCTTTATGAAATTCTTAATGATATATAATTGTGCAGCCATTTTATGGGCTAATTTTCAGTTCCGAACGTCAACGTCTTGGTCACTGGACATTGAAAACCTAAAGGGCGGTGGATCAAGTACTAGTAGGCTCAGGTGCCAAATGAAAGCTAGTCCCAACAAAAGAGTGACATGGGGATGGGGACAGCGGTAATACCATGATAATTACCGCAGTAATGGGGACAATAAAGGCGGTATTCCCACAGGAATGGAGATAAAAGCCACGGTAATACCGTGGGAATGGGGACAAAATTTGTGGTACACATGCGGTAATTGTGACAACTACAAATTTTGTCTGTAGAAGTTGCTGTAAAAATACACATGGGAATAATACATTGCACCAAATTAACAGTACTAGTACATCGCACGGCATGTTTTGAAATGTGGACAATTTGTGTTTATGTACACTGATAGCGTGGGTGTTGTAAAATGTTATTAATTTGCAGTGCAGTAGTAACCAAGAGTAGTGAAATGTGCAGATTATTAGCTGCAATTATTTTCATCAACATAAAGATGGGGATGGGGACAAAGCGTGTGGAGATGGGGACAGCATTCGTGGGTATGGGGACAGTTTCATGTGGATGGGGATGTTACTTCATTACCATGTCACTCTTTAGTCCCAATTGGTGTCAGACCAGACCTAATTTACTGTTCACACCCGAGACACTCAGCAATTGGACAGACAGCTGCATATCATGTCAGCACTCAGCGACATGTTTTGTTACAGACAGAAACAGCCATGCTTAGAAGAAAGAAAACGCTACAGTAGTTACAGAGTGACATTCATAGACAGAAACAATAGATACGAGTCCATAAGAACAAGTCACTGGAACATCTTTAAGAGTCAAGTCAGCATATAATGTTAAGTAAGCAAATACATATTATACCGGACTTCATTAGAAAAACCTGTAACATACTGGTCATGCTAGGACTGTCTTCAGAAATATATACCAAAGCCAACTCCAGATCTCTGAGCTCATCCAGTAACAAGTAACAGACTGTTCAAAAAAAGCATAAGGTAGGTTGGTTTTGCTCTCAATTAATTTCTATTTAGACACCATATTTCAAATTTATTGCTCGTTATCACGGTAGGTAAATCTTATAGTAACTGAACATGCTAAGACAAAGTCTGTGTAGAAGTGTTTTTTCATAAATAATGGCAATAAAAACAGCAACTGCAGTAATACCGGAATACACTTGCATACATACATACTGCACAATATTCAGCTGGCTGTATACTATGCATCACATATAGGCAAAATCATAATGGAATGTGTGACTAGAACTGTAAATAGCCATTAATGCTGGGTACAGCATGCGATCAAAAATCATACACTGACGAGAAACGGCATCAAGTAAACAATAAATAAAGTAAACCACTGACATCATCAAATCTCCTACGACAGCTCACATCTCGGATAACATGCAGCTGCCATCAAGTTTGGAAAAAATCTCATCATGTTGTGATGACAAGACGAAATTGCTGTCAAGTAGACGATAAGCAAGACGTAAGAATCACATCATGTCTGACAACAACAAATGACTGCCTGTTGCTATGCAGTTCACGGCTTGTGGAACCTACAGCAATCATCCCAGCATCGGCATTACTTCTAATCTAATCTAAACTAACCTAATGGTAGCACCATTGTCACAATGTTAACTGCAAATCAAAAACGTCGATTACTTTCTACAAATGTTAACTGGACAGAAGTAGTTGTTAGTAACAATGTAACTGACAAGTAGATGACAGACAGAAACAAACCTCGTCATGTGTCGACTTTCCTTGTGTACTTCCATCTCAGCACTTTTGAAGTCGTTTAATTCACGTCGGATTGCAGCCTGCATTTTTGCAACAAATAAACATTAACATATCACATTACCAGCTGCGTGCAGCACAATAACAACAACTTTAAATAATTCTATATGCAGTAAGTAAAACTCGATTACAAACTGACTTCTCACACATTATTTATTTATTTATTCATTTATTTAAAATAGCAACAGTACATACATGGTGTTTCATAAAAAGGGACCCCTTTTTGTTTTTTTCATAATTCACTCAAATGATGATCAATTTACACAAAATTTTTACCAATTGTAGCTGAAGAAATACTAATTCAAAATATTGCAACAAAATATGGCAGGTGATTAAATATTCTTTGCTAGTTGTGACGTAATGCTGACATCATAATGTGTCATGGGCACAAGCTTGATAGTTTTAACTGGTGCTGTCTATCACTACCCTGCTCCGATGGTGAAAAATTTGGTTCATTGATGATGCAGCCACAAAAACGTGCAAAGCAATCGCATTTACGTGTCTGTGGGGATAGTTGGAATTTCACATGTTCCAGCAAGACAGTGCACTAGCACACCGAACTTGCAAAATGGTTGCGTTTTTGGATCGCAAGATGCTTGATTTCATGTCCCCATGTTGCTAGTACATGTATGCTAGATGTTCTTAGGTGAAACAATTTTGTACAAAAGTTGGATTCGGTAACATTACTAATGACAAACGACGGTAGATGCCATACTAGATGGTGTGAAATAAGAGCTAAGAAGTACCTTGTCTCGAGGGGTAAGTCTCGTCCAAGGTTTGTCCGTCTTGCGGTCATACATATCGACCTCAGTAACTTCAACGTAGTCGCTAAACTTGAGAATACGCCGCTCGCGTAGTTCATGCACCGTTGGACGAAAACTCAGCTACACGACACAGCATCATACATATGCATGAAGCACAGAATGACACACAGTGACATGCATGAGCATAGACTCAATGATAAGCAGGTGCATTAACTGTAAGTAGTCTTAAATGCATTCGGCATGCTAGTGGATAGTATGCAAACATGTTTGAGCTGACATCAAAGGTCAGACAAACAGTTTGCATTGTTTTTAGTGAACAAAGAACATTACTCACACAATATTACAACTACTATTACTATCCTTTCACCTTGTTGGTTGACATTAACTATAACTGAGCATGAGGAGCAAAAAGTCAATCAAGCAAAGCTCAGTCTTCTGGCACTAAGTCTTAGAGCATTACCGGCAGTAAGACCGATAATAATAAGCAATATCAACATGACCAACACACTGATGGTGTGCCAGATAAATACAGTACACTTTGATACAATAAATTCATTAATATTTCACTGAACAGTAAAAGATCGATGGGAATGAAGACAGACCTTACGGTTGAGAACCATCTTCTTCTCTTCCATTTCTTTGACCAAATCACTCGGTGTCTTGGCTGCAGCATCACAAACATGCCAACAGTACACCTCAATTCAACAGGTCATGTAACAATTCCTTCAGATCTGTCCAACAATTAATTTTTCAATACCATGATTAATACAATTTAAAAAATTAATCCTATGCAATAAAAACCGCATGATTAATCATTTTAATTGCAATGGAGCAATCTGTTAAGAAAAACAGTACTGAATATGATAACAATGATGATAATGTAATAATATGATATGAAGACTTACTGATGATGATGTGCTTTGCTTCTAATTCCTGCTTCGTAGGCCGTGAACTTAGCTGCCTGTAAAAACATCAGATATATTTCATACTTTGATATGCCTTGCCTCACCGTTTCATACATGGTGTTCAGATAAAAAGGCACTTTTCTTTCTGACATCTTTCTCTGTCATCTTCTTGTCTTTTTTATATGAACAATGCGTATGTTCCACTAAACCAACGATGGAGTAAAGAGCAAGAGAAAAAAACTACTTAAAGCCAATAAGAAGCAGGCTGGCTACTGCATCTGTTAAGATTCATTTACAAGTCAATGATACTGACAATTAAACAGACAGAAACAAGTGGCTAAGTAGTGCAGTGAGAAGGGTAGCCGAATGTGATCAACAAGACGCAGGTTCAACTTCCGAGCAGTTTGCTGTTCCGTAACAACTCTGGGCAAGCAGTTCACACACCAAGTAGTATAATTTGACACTGGATGTTCTGCCCTGTAAAGAAAACCGCAGCCCTGATGAAAAATAATGGCACTCTACTATTGAAGTTATAAACATGTCTCCTGCCTAGAGACTGATATTAACTTGGAACCCCAATACTCTTAACAAAAGTATGGGACTCTCTTTAAATTTTTCCTAAAAAGATGACAAATATAAACTAATTCTGTCAAGTCACTGTAAAACAGTCAGTCTGAAAATCAGTCATAGAAAGCAGCCACAGAACACATTATATTTAGTTTAACAGCAAAGTCATTACCAGTCAATGAAGAGCAAGTGTGCAGTACAGACCGGTTTAGTCGGTAGCCAATCAGATGCCTGTCTCGCTTTCGCTCTGCATCTGTTTGCGATGGAATGATATTGCGCTCTATCAACTCCCGACGTGTTGGCCGATTGCGCAGAAACCGAGCCAAGCTGTCACGCCTTTCCACCTTTGATGCCAATATGCCTACATACCCCCAGGGGGCATATGCCACACACGTAAAAACCAATAGTGACAATTCTACCCATTATCCTGCCACCTGATGGCTGAACATTGTATGCGTCTGTGGAGACAATCTAGGGTGTGAAACTCTGCTGCAAAGCACCAAACATTACAGCGTGTGCATGAAAATGTTACTGCTAGAACTTACATTTGTTGCAAAAATGTTAAACTAGTTCTAAGTTGGTAAAAAACCATAACCAATAACTTTTCTGTTGATGGACAACAGAATACAAGATTACAACAATATCTAACTGAATGTGTCAAATTTCAATGCTTGTCTCTGATTACCATTTCAAAAAACATGTAACAAGAAAAGGTGGCTTTGTATAACAGCTTTCCTATTTTACCCAACCACCAGCATCAAAGAACTGAAGTACACCATGTCAAACAGATACAATATACATGGCATTTCATAAAAGCACCTTTTTTCTTTCTTTCATAATTTACTCAAATGAAGATCAATTTACACCTAATTTTTACCAGATGTAGTGGAAGAAATACTAGTTCAAAATGTTTCAATAAAATGTGGCTGTTGATGTTTAAGCTGGCGTCATAATGTGCTGCGAGTACAAACTTGCTTGTCGCAACTGGTGCTGACAGTTGCTCTGCTTCGATGGTGAAATTCATCTGGTTCACTAATGACAAACTGTTAAAGCTTAACCAATGCAGGCACAAAATTGCCCAAAATGATCACTTTCACCCACATGTGGGTGGGAATAGCTTGACATTTACAGTACCTTTCAGCAAAACAGTGCACCAGCACACACCCGTTTGCGAGATGGTTGAGTTTTTGGATCACGAAACACCTGATTTTATGCCCCCATGTTGCTTAGTGCTGATACAATAAACATTTTCAGCAACTGGTGAACCAGAAAAAATTCACCATCGAAGCAGAGTAGCACCTGACAGCACCACTTGAGACAAGCAAGCTTGTTCTCATGACACATTATGATGTCAGCGTTACATCGCGACTAGCAAAGAATATTTAACTAACAGCCAAATTTTGTTGAAATATTTTTAATTACTATTTCTTCTTTTTGGTAAAAATTTCACGTAAATTGGTCACCATTCGACTGAGTCATAAAAGAAACAAAAAGGGTGCCTTTTTATGAAACACCATGCATAGTTTGTTAGACAAAAGTCATCGGTAACGTACTCTCGCAGTCACAATAGTTGTCAGAATCAGCATCAGTGTTGCGAGGTAGTTTATATGCAGCAGCATCTCGGGATGCAGAAACACTGTAAGCTGGTTGCTGATGCGGGCCTGGAGGCGAAGTAGACCGGTAACTACAGACAGAAATACGACCACAAAATTGTAACATCAAACGCTTCACACAGAAACCTCAAATTTTGTTAGAGTATTAGTTTTACAGACCAGATGGCTTACCCTTAGCTGAAACAACAGTAGCAGGGCATTGAGACGCTGTACATGTCTTGGAGTGTGGATCAACCGTTAAGATTCACAATTAAAAGTAATAGTAAAATGGCAAAAATTGCTAACTTGTCTTTAAATGGCCTGCTATTCTGTGTTTAAAAATAGTTAGTCTAAGTCAACATTGTCTTCATTAACCAGCAAGAGCTGACAGTCTTGTGCTACTGGACCTACAGTTCTAGCTGTTAAACTTTTGCTCACTGTGGTACTGGTTATTCAAAACATTTGCTATCAGGTGATACTTTATAATTCGACGCACAAACTCACATCACTGGTTCTGTACTCTCTTGGCTCCAGTCTTATCTGTCTAACAGAACCCAGTCAGTGTGCATTGGCCATCACTCCTCAACTCCAACCAGGTGTACCACCGGTGTTCCACAGGGTTCCGTCCTTGGGCCATTGTTATTTGCAACATATACTTCACTGATTGCAACTATTACTCGCTCTTTCAGGTTTGTTATCAGCAATATGCTGATGACACTCAGCTCTTCATCGCATTAAATCCATCCGATCCATCATCTGCTAACCTCACTAGCTGTCGGCACGCTTTACATTCATGGTTTTGCCTCAATGGAATGGCACCAAATCCTGATAAGTCAGATGTGATACTACTTGGTACTCGTCAGCGTTCCAGAACCTTTGCTTCTGTCCATTCTGTTGATGTTGCTGGTTGCTCAGTTTTATTGTCTATCAATATAAAGATTCTCGGTGTCACTCTGGACTGTCACCTTTCTTTGGATAAACACATTAGCTCCATCTGCAAATCTGCTTATTATCACACCCAGTCACTCCGCCATATTCGTTCGGCCATCACTGATGATATGGCCAAATCAGTCGCTTCTTCCCTGGTCTGCTCTCGCTTAGACTATGCTAATTCTCTTCTTTTCGGCACCACTCAGAAAAATATCAACCGTCTTCAGCACGTCCAAAATACACTTGCAAGAGTTGCTGCCAGTCACACTCTCCCTCGTGGTACTCGCTCATCTGATATTCTCCAGGATCTGCATTGGCTCCCAATTGATCAACGCATTGAATTCAAACTTGCCACATTGACGTACAACATTCTCAACTCCTCTCAACCTGCCTGTCTACGTCCTCTACTCAATTATCACACTCCCACACGTTCTCTGCGTTCTGCCAACACCAATCTTTTGTCGGTTCCACGTGTCCGCACAACCTTTGCCTCCCGTGGTTTTAGCATTGCAGCCCCCACAGTTTGAAACTCACTACCCTCTAGCATCCGTAGTTCTACCTCTGCAGACACTTTCCGTCACCTCCTTAAAACTCACTGCTTCCAGCAGGCCTACTGCTCCACCTAGCGCAGTGCTGTCCAACCCGCGGCCCGCAAGCCGCATGCGGCCCGCGAGGGGATTTCATGTGGCCCACCATCGTCCCACATAAATTGTAGTTGTGGTCCGGTGATTAGTCAGATGAAATCAACTTGCAAAATTCAACAATGTTTGATGGTCTTTTGCGTTTCCAAATTTCAGAAAAATGGACAAATTTGCGGTTTCCATTGAACATTTGGAAGCAAAAAGTGTTTCAGCTTCAAGGGGCTTCGCTCCCCTGACCCCCGACCAGGGGCTCTGCCCCTAGATCCTGCTGGAGGCTTCGCCCCCAGATCCCCCTTATAGGCTCGCGCTCGACGCGCTCGCCATGGCCCCCCTTGATTGCGGCCCGCCAGCTGGTGGAAAATTGACTAAGTGGCCCGCAGTGTCAAAAAGGTTGGACAGCACTGCCCTAGCGGCTCAGCCAAGTGCCTCAGATTCGACCACTGGCTGACATTGTGCACTTTAAATATGCACATACTTACTTACTTATTTACAATCAGAATTCCTTTAATATAACATAAGGCAATGCAGCTGAAAGAGTATGTCAAGAGACCTGACATGCTGTGAAGCGACAGTTGGTGATGAGCAACCGACTGTTGATGAAGACAGCAGTGATGGAGCAGCAGCACTGCTGATGGCGACACACTTGACTGGGCCACCAGAATGACTCTGTGACACAGGCTTAGCAGCAGCAGCAGCTGGCAATGGTTTCACAACTGATGATAAAGATGCTGCTGGCGGAGCATTAGCATGCTGTGATGAAGATGGAATGAATGTTGTGCTTGGTGGTCGAACTGCTGAACCTGACTTGACCAAAACTCCACCCCCCAGCGGAGCACTGTACCGGCTGAACGACACTGGAAGACTATGTGTGTCAACAGCCATGCCACCACATTCAGACACAGGTCTCCAGCTGGCCCCTGCACTGCGCTGCTCACCTCTGACCCACTGCTGGCTGAGTTGCTGCTGTAGCTGCAGCTGGAGCTGATCCATATCAGCTCTCGTTGTTGTAAAACTCGGCACAGTGCTGCTACTGAAACTTGGCACTGAGCCACTTGTGTCGCCTTTTTCGATGCTGACACACCGGCCTGCATGTCCCCGCATTACTGGAGAGCCTGACAGCTGAGGCAAGGAATGGATTAGCGGTGAGCCACTGTGGGCTGAAATTTGCACAAACAACCAACAGAAATTAGTCCACCTAACTTACAAAATTTTAAAATGATAAAATTCTTAGCATGTCACGTATGGGTAAACTGTAAAAAGACACCCAAACAGATATTCAAATATTCTGTATCTGATATGCAGATGGAGGACCAAACTTTTAGCCAAACCACACTTTTTGCCAAATGTGACACTGAAGATCAAAAATGACTTGCAAAAATTAAAAAAACTAATAAAGTGACTGAAGCCTACCTACAGGTTTAATGCAATCATATTTCGTACAACAGATGGCAGCAGCATCAGAAAAATAGTCACTTTGCAACTCACAAGTGATGGGACCGTACGCAGAACATGTGTGAGGCAGGTAACTTGAACATGAGGCATCACCGTGCCACCTTGATGATGCCTGCTGACATTGATAAACTGTTGATGGTCTGCTGATGTCCCTCTGTCTGACTTGAGGCAGAGCTGTGTCCGACACACATGCCTGTACCGGGCCAGTCGTGCGCACACTCACAGCTCTCGAGTCACAAGCAGTTCGACTTTTTCCCGATCTTGGGGAGCCACTGACCAACACTGATGCTGGTGTCGTCACTGCAGCAACAATGCATGATTCCTATACTACAAATCTGTCCATTTAACCTGACACTCTATAGCAAGTGCTCTGGTGATGTCAACAGAGATTATGTTATCAGAGGTCATGAACACAACTAATTCAGAACATTAATATATCAAAAACTATAAATCAGAAATATGAAGATGATAGCTGTCAAGAAATGAGTATCAGTATAAAGGAGTGAAATAAAACCGTATAATAACGTACACATACCAAAATGAATGCATTGCACTAGTGACAGTTATTACGTGTTCATAATATGTACACCTTTGACTTGGCATGTCACTCATGTACTAAAAAATGTCAATATGCATACAAACTTTTGCAGCAAATAACAAAGCAAAAATACAAAAAAATGTACATAAACACAAAACACATGTATGACCATACTGACCAAAATATTCATGCAGTTAAAAATCGATATAAAATTGCAACATTACAGGAAAACACAGTACACTAACCATAGGTGTTAGGTGATGCCCTTGGATGATGGTCATCAACAGATGTAGAAACTGGAAACCAGCGATGAGTGCTAGTGACGTTGGCACAGTCAGGTGTAAGCAAAGGTGTTGTCGACAGCAACACATCCCCAACATCAGTAATATCAGCAACACTTCCGCGAAATATTGTCACCTTGGGTCGACCAGACGGTGGTGTGCTGAGTGCATGAGCCACGGGGCAAGTGTCAGATGGCAAGCTGCTGCTTCCATTCTCCTTCACATCATTTGCTGCAACAACACTCTCTGCTGAGATAAAAATTTAACAAAAGTTTACTAAAATTGTAAGCACAACAATCAATTTACTGCAGACGTAGATTCAAATAACAATCTATTTATACGAACAATATATCAGCTACACATCTACAAACAAATGCGACCATGTCATGAGAATCGCGATGCGCACGCTCGGTGTTATTTTCCGCCTGCATGGACGAAAATCTAAGTAAATCTGACGCTATTTTCCGTCCGCCATGTATGAAACTGCATGCACGCATGTCCACCTAAATAAATAATAGCACATTTGATGCTATGCTTCATCCTCATTAATTTACCAACAAACATATTGCCTTTTAAATGCATGCAGGTGCTTTGACGTTTACTAAATGACGCAATACTTAATATGTAATAATGTGCATCAAAACCGCAAATGTCTCACTAATTAATGCGCCAGTGGCTTCATAGACCGCTGATATGAGCCCACAGGGACTATAGGTGTGACTGTTTCTATATAAACACTAACTAAACATAATGTTCATGCAGTTTTAACTTCTGAACGACCATGGCAGATGGAAAATAGCGTCAGATTGGCTTACTTGTCCGTCCACGCGGACGGAAAATAACCGGCAATGCTAAACTATGCTGGCGAGGCTCCTGAGGCTTCCGAGGCTCCCGATGGTTATAGAGCGAGTTTGCTGCGGTAGCGTCGGCCACGGCGTCGCCAAACGGGCGAGTAGACGGCGAGTACAAAGACCTAATTACCGGCGGCGCGTTTGCTAAATGCTCACGGCCGACCAACGGGCGTCGTTTTGATGACGCCGCCTGACTAGCGGAGTTGTTCACACATGTGAGTAGAAATTGCTAGGCATGCATTACCAGCTGAGGTGACTTCTGACGCTGAGCTGAGCAGCATTTTAGCAATATCTCAACAAGTCATGCACATTTCCATGAAACACTCACACCTTAAGTGGGACAAACTTGGAGCTAAAAAAGTGAGCAGGATCAGCACAATGAAGCCAGTAGCTAGTATTAAAGTCGTAATCTCTGGGCACTGCTACAATTCTGGCATTCTTACAGTAGTAAGCACGTTGCACAATGAAGGAAAGAGCACGGATCGCATCCTATCCATGCAGAGTTTGTCTGGACAACTGTACAAACACGCAGGCCAGCATCTGCTGCAATCTCTGCCAGACATGGATGCACACAGACTGCATCAGCATGTCACAGTAGAACTGAGCAGATGTATTCTGTTTAACTGCTCTGGAGTGATTTGGGTTTTTGCCATTGTTTAAAGTGCATTGCTGCACTCTTTTGATTACTGCTTACTGAACTTTTGCAGTGACATTTTTGTTAAAGTGATATGAAGTGATGTTGTTTTTTTCTAGTGGGTTTCTAGTGCTGTTTGTGTTTCCAATTTTAAGTGTTTTAATACGTGTTACTATATGATGCTAGTAAGTTGAAACTGACTTCAGTATGTTGAATTTTACTGTATACCTCGCTATGCAGTGTTGTATTTGCAGTGCCCATTGATTGTAAGTTTGAAGTCACTCTGGTATTTTGTCAGTTGGTAGCATTGTTAAAACTGGTGCACATTTCAGTGTTAATTAAATGAGTTTTTGTTTCCTTGTTGTTTTGATGGCATCGTTGATATACCTGTAATTGAATTTATAGTAACTTCGGTGTTTCCACTGCTTCTAATTTGCTGCACTTTATTGCATGACAATGTTATAGAATATAAACATGACTTATGAATTTTGTATCCTAGATTTTTTTGTGTTTTTACGCGCGAAAGCAACTACTGCTTTCAGCGCGTCTTAGCCATCGCAATTATGTCTGTCTGTCTGTCTGTCACACGGGTGGATCAGTCAAAAATGGTGCAAGCTAGGATCACCAAATCTTCACCGTCGGCTGCCTGGAAGACTCTAGTTTCAGGAACCGTAAAGCTTTTCCATAAATTTGAAGGGGGTCATCCCGAACGAGGGTGCTAAATGAGAGGGGGTGGGCAAAATTTGCAATTTTTGGCCAATAAGTCGCTGTATCTCAGTAACGGTGCGAGATAAGGCCTTGGTTACTATTAATCACTAATGGGAAATCATACACTGGTTCTCGATTGGCGCCGAATTCAATGACCTTGGATGACCTTGAACGCCAAAATAGGGGTTTTATGGGTTTTTTTGGCGATTTCGGGCTGAGACACAAGTCTATATCATTCACAAGGTGGAGCCACAGAACTGTAATAAAGGTGTTATATTTTATCCCAAATTCCCGCAAATCTAACTCAAACAGTAACAGAAATTTTCGTTGTATGATTACATTGTATTGTGAACGCAATAATTTATTATTTAGTACATTTCTGATGCACAGTATTTGGTGAAACGGCTTGCATACCTTACAGCGTACTTTGTGATATTTTGTTCGATGGTGCTGCCACCTCAGGAATCAGTTTACAACGTGCAGCACTAACCAACGCTGATTGATTGCGTCGATTGTTTTGTTATATTTTTACGTGCGGAAGCAGCTACTGCTTTCATCCCATCTTAGCCATCGCAATTCTGTCCGTCTGTCTGTCTATCCGTCCGTCCGTCACACGGGTGGATCATTCAAAAGCAATGCAAGCTAGGATTACTAAATTTTCACCGTCAGCTGCACGAAACTATATGCGATCTAGATAGAGAATTTGGTATTTTTTATATTAACTTAGCATGAACAACCCAATTTTCAGCTAATATACTGAACCGGAACTGCTATAGGCTTTTGAGCATCTCGTGAGCATTAGCTCAAATTTCTTGTAATTATTGTTTTTGATGTCAATCTTTGTTCATTTTACATTACTGAAGTGTACCATTTTTGATAGAATTAAAGTGTTTTGACTCTTATCGTATGACATTGTGTACACTATATAAAAGTCTTTGCTGCTTTCTGTTATGAAACACTGTTGGTGCAAATAAAATTATAGTGCTATAACTTCTAGTGTATACTGTAAAGTGTATCATGTTTTATGCTTTTATGCTGATTGGCTTTAAACTAGTAGTAAATAAAACGTTTTTGCTGTTTCCTATTATGAAATGTTAGTTTATTTTATTAAATCAAATTATCTAAAATCTTATTACTGTGCATTATTCATCTTTGCATATTGATGTTTTAATCCATAAGCCATAGGCCTAATTAAATGAAAATGTGCTAGCAATGTCTAATAAAATTATACAGAGCAACAGAATACTTAGCTGGATGTATCCAACAATACCAAGCCACATAAGATTAAAAATAATATTTTGCATTATACAGGCCACATGCAGCTTTTGGCATAATGCATTTAGCCTCTTTGCAATGAGTTTTAGCAGTGCTAAGAAACACTAAACAAAATACAAGACTAACATTTAGCTTTATGCAGGTAGCAAGTGCAATATAGTCCTAAATTAAATTCTTATAAAGTGTGTGGGCCGCATTAGATGAACCGCTTTTAATATAGCATAAGCTAAAGGCTCTTACAAGCCATAAGTAAAAGCCCATTGAGCATCTGATATCTGAAGCTCTAGCTGCCTAGACGACACAATAGGCATTTAGCAGCACCTTAATTACTCGATCTATAGTAACTGCTCAGTCATTACGTAACGCCGCCGACGCGGCCGTCGTCCGCCCGTCGCCCGCCTCGGCGTATAACCATCGGGAGCCTAGGGAGCCTCGCCAGCATAGTTTAGCATGACCCAAAATAACATCCATGGGTGAGCACTGTTCAGCATGAACGGTCTTTACCTTTCGACAAACAAACACAACCCATTGTCGCCTGAAAAGCAATGGAAAATGCAGTAATTAAACATAATCATCCCAACGTTACGAGCAATCAAAACAGCAGCGCATATTCTTCAAAAGTTTCAAATAATCTCTTTTTTTCAACGACTGTTTATCCATTACATAAGGTAGGTATGATTAAGCACGTTAGAGTTGTGCAAACTGAGACATTTGCTTGATAGTCGGTACTCGGTTGATCGGTACTCGGTAAGTGGCATAACGTAATGAAATTTTCAGCATCAAACGTAGATTTTAGCAGTCTTAGCCCCGACCCCCTAGGTTCAAGGAAGCCAGTGCATGCGGGCGTCAAAGACAGCTACCCCCTCCCCCTTAGAAGTGCTTATTTTACCGCAATTATCTCGTGTAGCGTGAAAACTGTTGCAGATAGGCACATACATGCTGCTTATCATAACAAGCAATAGTGACTTAAGCTTTTCATTGGTGTCAACGTCGATGACCTTGAATGACCTTGACCCCCGGTAATAGGGATTTTTTAGTGATTTTTTGGCGATTTCCGCCTGCGACACACATTTTAAGAGTGAAATGCGCCAACATGGCTAGAGATAGACCAAGACAACCTGCGTATGAAATTTTCAGCATTAAACGATAATTTTAGCAGTCTAAGTCCCGAAACCGTAAGTTCAAGGAGGCCGACGTAAACGGGCATCAAAGACGGCTAAAAATTGGTTATTTTACCACAATTATCTAGTGTAGCGTGAAAACGGTTGCAAATCGGCACATATATGCTGCTTAGAAATGCCTGGAGATGGACCTGGACAACCTGCGTATGACGTTTTTACCATAGAACGTACATTGTTAATAATCTAATATTTCGATCTCTTAAATTCAAGGAGTCTTCTGTACGGTACTGGTTTCAAATTTAAGCACTCTTTCAAGATGCGTTAATATTTTATTGCTGTAGGCCTGCACTGATTGCTGAGGTGGCAGGACCGCTGCTATCGCGCGTCACGTGAGCTTTGCTCAAATTACTTGTTACGGATCCTGAAAGTATGGAGTCCTTCAAGGAGCTGACAGCAACAATTTCGTGATCCTAGCTTGCATTGTTTTGACACGTCAGTACCGCATTTTGATATATCACGCATGGACAGTTTCCTACAGCATCTGCATACCGGTAGCACTGTTTGCACTTTGCAGCAGCATGCAATCGCCCAGGGTCTTTAATGTCGCTTTGTTCTCGCCGCCGGAGCACGGTGGTCGCAGTAAATAACTACAGACTCCGCCTACTTTAAAGACCCCTTTGGCTCACCGCGGATAAGCTATTTTTAGTTGCCGTCTAGCGATTGGCCGCCGATGAGCTAATGCGTCACGTGATCGGAGTGTCAGCTGATGACCCACATAGCAGTGACCTAGTTTAGCCGGGTACCGGTTGAAGCAGGTTCGTCGAGGCCACACAAAGGCTTGGAAGACGTCGTCAGTTGTTTGACTGTGGTTGCCTTTTGATGACGAATTATGAGTTGCTGACGAGTTCAAGTGCCAGTCAAGTAAGCTTATTTGTCGCAGTATATATCTAATAATGCACTGTCGTCTTTGTTAGTTGTATATTCAGTGTAATACTTATAGATTTTAACGTAATTTCTGATGGCCTATTTTGATGACCTGGACATAACCCGAATATGCCGGTTTTCAGATGTAAGTTAACGTTAATTTATGCTATTGTGAACGAAATAAGCAATATCGTTCAGATGATACTGTTTTGTAGTTAAATGTTAAACTGGATACGATTTTACTTTTTATCATGTGCATATAAAACGGTTTTCAAGGCAATTTTATTAGTTCTCAGAAGTAACATTCTGTGCAACTCTTTTTCTGTCGTTTTTCATTACTATCTACTTGAAGACTGTCTTCGGAGTGGTGTTGTAGTAGGTGTCTGGCTTTTTCGCCCCTTTGCCGGTTCGCCGCCTGGCTCTTTCGTCCCCTGGCTGATTCGCCCCTCAGCTTTGACAATTCGCCCCCGTTGAATAAAGGTAATTCAACGGTGAGATGAAACACCGCATTGGCCTCACCGACCGCACCGGCAGCATTTCCTACCGCACCAGCATCAGATCACCGCACCGGCGCCTAAAACGACCACTTTGAGCATGGCGGCAGCTGCAGACAATTGGACGCTGTCTTAGGGTTAGGGTTAGTGGTCGTATTAGGGGGTTTTAGGCGTAGGTGTGGTAATTTCCTGCCGGTGCGGTGTTTTGTCGCATCCGTAATTCAACATTGAGGTTTATACGTAATATTTGTCTTTAGGCCTAGACAGTTTATGCATGACGTCTATCAAATTAGCGTCTATGCAGCGTTTAAACGCCAGCATTTATTTAGACGCGTCTATGTTGACGTTAGTGTCTAGTTTTCACGTTGCCACGTTGCTAGAGTCAAATTGAGTGTTAGCGTCGTTTCAAACGCTAGTGTTTAAACCTAAAGGCTAGCGTTTAAACGCTAGTTTAAATGCCAGCATCTAGTTAAACGCTAGCTTTAAATGCTGGCGTCTATTTAGACGCTAGAGTCTACTTTGCCGTTAGCGTTTAGTTTTAACGCTGCCACGCTGCTCAAGTCAAATTGAATGTTAGCGTCGATTCATATGCTAGCGTTTAAATGCCAGCATTTAAAAGCTAGTGTTTAACTAGATGCTGGCATTTAAATGCTAACGTTTGAATCGACACTAATGCTCAATTTGACTAGCAGTGTGGCAAACGGCACATGGCAACGCTAACGGCAAAGTAGATGCTAGCCTCTAGATGCCAGCATTTGAAAGCTAGCGTTTAACTAGACAAACACCAGCGTTTCAACGCTAGCATTTAAACACTGCGTAGGCTCGCTGCATGGATGCTAACTGGACAGACGTTTATGCATGATGATGAGAATAAACGATTGTGTGTTTAATGCTTTGTTTAGTTATGAAATAAAATATCATTAGGCCTATACGTGTATTTCATTATACAGAGTCAGAGATTTTGCTTTTTAGTATGCTTTCTCACCGTAGAATGTTTGCACTGATGTCTGATGATGTCTATAGATTATAGGCATTCACCAAGCGGTTATTTGGCCTAGACCCAAGTATACCTGTAAGAATTCGAGCCAATTATTCGATGCCGTTTCTTTACTGACTGACTTTGTGAGCTGTGATCACTTATTATGCAGATTTTTATCACTTATAACGTTAGTAACTATTAATCAGTGGTGTGACGATACACTTACTTGTTGCCTTTCTGTAAATTGAAACACAAGCCTCAATAATGAATCAACGGTATATTCAACAGGGGGGGAGGTGGAGGCCAAATCGTCCAGAGTGAGGGGGAAAAATGGCAAAGGGGCGAAAAAGTCATAATTCTTGTAGTATGTAAAGTTGTTGTTAGTTTGTTATACTAAAAGTTTGTTCAATTTTGTGTGCAGGATCGGTGTGTGCGTGGATCACTGCTGGCCTGTGATCCACAAAGTGGCACTCTACATGTCTTGTGCTTGTATGCCATCATCTGTCTTCCTGTTGCCTTATGGGGAAGGTCGTGTCCAAACTTCAGCAGAAAGTAGCATTGTCACATGGACAAGCTGGCAAGTTCCCGTTCAGTGAGCTGCCAGATGTCTGCAAGGTCCACGTGTTTTCATTTCTCAGCACTGAAGACCGAGTGACTGCATCTCGTGTGTGCAGTGAATGGCGCTTCCTCCTCAGCTCCCCAGTACTTTGGACCAACGTCGATGTTCCTGCATCAGTGAGGGCTGTTCTTGCTTCCCCTCAACTTCCGCAAGCCGATAGGCACTGCGAGGTAGTTAATTACCACGACAGAGTGAAAAAGTACTTCGACTTCATCGCAAAAGTCGACCCATGCATTCGACGATTCGTGTTCGTTGGTGATATTGCTGAAACGGTGTATCATGACTCGCTGCGGTCGTTTGTTACAAGCGCGAGACTGTCGGAATTGAGGCATGTGAGTATTAACTGGGCTAAGGTTGTCGGCAGTGATGCTGCTGAGTCGGTGGAGAAACTGTGTGAAGATTGCACAAGCTCGTGGGGTGTGGATGAAAATCATCGACGACGGCAGAGATACTTTACACACTTGTTTGACCAGTTGTGTCATGCGTCACCAAACATTACATCACTATCACTGCCATTTGATTGGTCACCGAAGTCCGTGGACGCTATTGCCAGATTGCGTAATATCGAGGAGTTGTCGCTTGGCAAGTATTCGGAGCTTCAGGCTTTGGACTCCGTCACACTGGATGCGGTTATCACCAGCTTGCCACAGCTCCGGCAACTGCACCTAGAGGTATGGACGGCATGTGCTTCTGGAGGCCTGACATACTACAGTCTTTGTTCAAAATCACTTGAATTTGTCGACTTGGCCAAGTGCCGTGGGTTAGCGCTGGGATGTGTTGATCTACCACATGTATTAGTTCTCAGGTTGTCTCGGTGTCCGTGGAGCGGTCCCCTGATGGTGCAAAGCACCGCCGACATCTGTTCCTTGCCTTGTCTTCATCGTGTCCTGAGCGAGGGAGCGCCTAACCTGAAGGAGCTAAATGGTCACAAGCTGCATGCAGATTGGCGCAAACATGTTGACGATGAGCTCGAGTTGTTGCTGAAATCAATCTGTCCATGTGATGTACACTTTGGTTGGGCAACTGTTGTAGCATATTGTTACTGAGATGTTGCGTTACGCTAGTCTGTGTCTGTAAAAATAGCATTCGATTATAACTCTGAAGGTGTACATGTGTATCTCTGTTGTAACACATCAGACCATCTTCCAGATGCTGTTTTTTAGCATTAATTTAGTCAGCTTTAGTAGTTGCTGAACATGGTGTTTGTCAGCGGCTCAAAATCTGGCTGCTATGTGTAGTGTGCAGCATTTGCTTTGAACTAATACCCGGTACAACAAAACTGTGAATTGTTCCACAATGTATTTCACGTCACCTTGATATGTTCTGTCATTGGAATGGAATGGTTGCTGACTGTTCATTCACAAATGTTCCAGGTTGCTTTTTATTTTTGAGTTGTGATTTTTGTCATTTTATTTATGCTGGTTATTAAGTATAAATGTTCATGTAAGTTACGGATTGTTATCGGTAGATATAGTGCTCGCTCTAAAAGACTGCATGTTTTTCTTCCCTGTTGACAGCTGTGTTCTAGATGTTGTTGTATATCTGTTGATAAAATGCCAATAACATCTGCTGCATATGCTTTATGTACTGGTTTTTATGACTGTCATTAAGAGTTTGATACAAGTTTACTTTATATAATTGCATTACAGCGCCGCTTGCAGTCACTGGCTGTTGACTGGTTGAACAGTGTGCATCTAGCCCACAGTGTAGAGGATTTCATAACTACAGACTTGCATCAACTAAGTTGTTCATTCTGGCATGAGATTGGTTCATTTGCTTACAGCATTTTCTTGTTAGTGTCATTCTTTTTGTTGTTTTGAAATAGTCTGCTAGACTATTGTTGTTACTGTTAAACAGTGGCAGATGTAGTCCGTAATTTTTAATTGCAACTGCTGCTAGTTGTTTTGGTGACCTCGGATGGGCATTGTTATCAGGGTACAGAGACAGGTCTTGGTACACCCACTAATAAACCTCAGTTGTCTTGCTTGCCATTTTAGTTTCTTATGCCATTAATAGTGAAATATTTGTGTCTAAAGTTTGTTACCGGTAGACTAGTACTGAGTGTATTTTCGTACTTAACCACTGCTGTTTGTCAGTGCCTAGCACTGCTTGTCCAAAAAAACTAGTAAAACCTACTGAAATACCATCGGGATGGCTTTTTATAAGACCCATTTTTTGAACTCTGAAATTATTCCTGTTCCATTTCATGTGGAAACCATCCAGTGGCATTTTTGTGACGATCAGTGGTTGTCATAACTTGTTGCATTTAATCGTTGAATAGCCATATGTTAAACACGTGCAAGTGTGTGCTAGTTGGGCATTGATCTACAAGGAGATCTCATGCTTTGTATTAAACCGTCGACATATACAGAAGTTCTTTCTTGGTACTCTACAGGGTGCAGCAAAAAAGTAACCCGTGAAGTTTGCCAACAGAATCAAATTTTACTTGGCAGTTAAATGTAAATGGTTTTGGTAAATAAAAGTGTAAAATTTCAAATTTAAATTCTAAACAGTTGCTGAGAAAACAGCAAAAAACTTTTGGAGGCTACTTTTTTGCCGCACTGTATATGTCTGTTTCTTTATCGAGTAAAACCAGTTTCCATGTTTAAGCCTAAACTACGTTGTATTTCATAATTAAAAAACTCATTTTGCACATGATATACAGTGTATAGCAGTTATCAAATGTATAAATTTTCATATCATTGTGAGTATACTGCAGTATACACCATGTCTAAAATACAGTCAAAATTGTTTTTTTGTCAAAACTTTGTCAAATTTCCACCAACTTTAATAATTTTTGGCACAACGATGGCCAAGACGATAGAATTATGTAAGGTTTACTCATTTACCACCTCACCTAATTTATGTCAATGCACTACCATGTGAAACACAGATGCTTCAAATTGTTACATTACACGGTGGTTATTTGTATCAGATTGCTTACCTTTGCATCATCAATTCAATAGAGGGTGCCACGTGGTTTATTAATTTTATGGTATTAAATATTTTACAGTAAAAATGGCAGACAACAAAAAAGCTGACTGATGAGCTTAACACACATCTAATCGATTAGTGAATGCCGTTTGATCAGTCGTTTGTTGATTCAGCTATCAACCAGTGGCGTTGCATCTAAGCCATTGTCTTTGTATGTGGGGTTCACTTTGGACAAAAATTCTAATGATTTGCAAGCGATTTGTTACACAGACTTAGAATTCTGCTAAATAATTTACATTGAGATTTATTTTGTTCTTAATCGAGTCGTTGCAGCATTTACTTGGAAAATAACTCAGGGTTATGCAAGAATTTGGAACATTTATGTTTCACCGATAGTGCATTGACATAAATTAGGTGAGGTGGAAAATGAGTGCACGTTGCATGATTTCATCATCTTGGCCTTATTCATGCCAAAAATTATCAAATTTAGTAAACATTTGACAAAGTTGTGGGAAAAACAATTTTGACTGTTTTTTTTCTGAGACACGGCGTAATATTGAATCTGGAAAACATCAACTTGCACAGAATGTTAGCACAGCTTGCTGGCTAGAACTGTCGGTGCGTTTGAATTGTGATGATAATCGAGCCGTGTACATAGATGAGTAGTGCTTAGTCTACAGCTGATGCATATAGTTGAGTTATATCATCGTCATCATTGTTTGCATATATATGATGTTAAAGATATTAGTTGTTTGACATTGCTAGAACTTCAGTCATTAGCAGCAGTTGTTGTAAAGTCATTGATCATAGCATATGAGTTCACTTACGTATCTGTATTTGTATTAACTGTGCATTGAAGTAGGAATTGCACAGTGCTGCATTCCCTCTGGACATGTATGTTCTAGCTGTAATACTAACAGTGTACATCGGCTAGCTGTTAAACACTGTACAGTACTGTATGTATATATGTATTGATCTTGCGTTACTGAGAATTTTCATATTTTAATACTTTATGATTGTCGCTCGACGTACGTTTTATTTCAGGTTTCCAGGCCTTTGCAGCCTGCAGTTATTACTGTTGAATATTGGCAAAGTTTAGAAGTTGAAATTAAAAAATAATTTATTTTATGTTTAGTCTTTGAATGTATCCATGGTAAAATCAGAAAAAAACTAGAAATTTGGGGCAAAGCCCAACGTGAGTCCGCCCGGTGCCCTAAGTCCGATTGGGGGAAATTAGCGGGGGTAAAGAGGGGGAGGAGAATTTCCCCGGCATCAGTCACGTGGCCCGAACTCAAATGCATTGGCATACACCGAACGCGCATTGTCGACTTAGGGAAGGTCAACATTAGCGCTTATAACTTCGTTCGAGTGGACGGAATTTCACAAAATTTTTTTTGTTTAACGCCGAAGGGATCGCTCTCGTCAACGCCGTTTAGATTATGTTGTTATCTTCATCAGTTCCAGAGATAATTTGCGCTCAAACTCGGAAGTTGTCGTAAATCGCACCGATTTTTGAACGTTTTTTGCCCTCCCAAATTTTAAGGGGGGTAGTGCCTCCAAAATTTGTACTTGCGTTAACACCCCAATATAGAGACACGTCAAGTGCCAAAGTTTCGTCGGGCTACACCCCCTAACTCCGAAGTTATAAGCGCTAATTTATTACATTTTAA
>Ga0209367_1001076_pt1 | contig 32021 bp, 20 predicted proteins | sample WorMetLIZISLAND2_FD_187412 | JGI IMG/M metagenome (GOLD analysis project Ga0209367, IMG submission 187412) | Marine gutless worms symbiont microbial communities from Max Planck institute for Marine Microbiology, Germany - Olavius geniculatus... ...
ATAAAACAAAATTGCTAAATAATATTATCTAATACGATTAAATTAACGAGTTTTTTGCCTGCTGCTTCATCGTCAGCGTTTGAGGGATATGCCCCAGAGTCCCAGACTCTTACGGGTTTCCTGTTTCTTGACTCGCTGGGGACATCTGTTCCCAGACACCCTAAAAATTCCACTTTGCCTACACTGCTGAACTCGCTTATCATTGCATGGGGTTCCGTGAGTGATTATCACACTTACGTAGGGTTCCGCCGCAGCAAAAAAGGTTGAAAAACACTGATGTAGAGAGTTCACACTTAGTACGATGTTTTGTGATGCTTTCTGTATTCATGGTCATATATACTGCCCAGTGTCGATCTATGATTGCCTGTTTATAAAACCGTAATTTCATATGGTTTGGTAGCAGAATCTAAAGAACAGGGAATGATGAAAACAGCGGAGACCGAAGTGGCCCCTAATATCTAAAATGTCCAGACTGACCGTGCTCAGATCAGTGATGATTAGTGAATTGAATAGAGGCAGATGTAGGAAGAGAGGATCTTTAATGTTGGCCTAATTCTCCACAAATGGGTATGTCATTGGCATAAATTAACAGAAAACTAATTGCTGGAAAACCATGACTGTGGGAAGGTTCTTAGTGCATGCTTGGAGTTTCTGATGTCTGTTTTTATTTTGGTAATAGGGAGGAGACAGATGAATATTGACTGCTGCAGAACACCAACATTACATTGGTGACTCTGTTGGCATCACAGGTGTGATTTGGAACTATGAGAACCTGGTGGAATTCCACGTCTATTTAGAACATATAGGGCCTTTCAGGTTAGACAACGAGTTTGGGATGGGAAGATGTGAGTGCTTAAGAAACAAACTTCTACAAATGGCCTAAACATGCTGTAACTAGGTGAAAAGTGTTTTGGTGACAGTTGAGATATGTAAATTCCAGTTATTCTGTGTTGTGTGTAACCATGGGTGGCCGGCATTAATGGGCGTGTGTTTTTTTGCCCACCATCCTATGTTATTGATTATTGTTTCCTAGTATAGTTTGTGTGTGTTTTGGAGTAAAAAAACTCCTTGCTTCTTTGTCTGTGTTTACGTAGGTCTGTGGTCGGTATAACTTTGCATTGCTTCGTCAGATGAGAGACTCATTAGAAGTGTCTTCGGCGCTTTCTCACACTCAGTTTCAGCAGCTGTGCACTCAGCAGGAGACGAGACGTGCATCTCATCCTGACTCCACTTTGTCACTGTCAGTGAAGATTTGCAGCAGCTTGCTTTCATAATTGCTGTTGTGTTTAAATACTGCTAAAAGTGTGGATTGGTGGACCGTGTAGTGGTAGCGTGTCGAGCTAGTGGCCCCGATGTCCCCAGTTCAACACCAGGTCGGTGCACTGCTAGGTAACGACCTTTGGCAAGTTGTTCACACACATGTGCCTTTGTCACCATGCAGTACAATTTGCTACCTGCCTCACCGCTGGGAAAGTTACGGCAGTATGTGGCATATGACTGGCCTTTTGCTCATATACCTGAACCGTGTTTGCACCAACTGTCTGCTCATGGCCGTGGAAACAGAGATGAGCAGCACTCGCATCGGAGTGAGCGCTGTTGACTGCCGGCGATTTAGCTTTTAGCCTTAACTGCGAAAAGTGCCCCATGCACGTCTGTAGAATAGGTACATAGATCCGTTTCATGTTCGGATGGCATAAAAGTGTAGTTGAAAATACCTTTGTTTTTTAAAAAGAAGCTCAACCTGGTGGGTTTTATTGGTTTGTTTTTTGGGCTTTATCTGTTTAGGATTCGATGGCTTAAAACTCGTTAGTGGACAGTTGTTGTGATCAGTGCAACAGTGGCTTTAGGCATGGTTTTAAAACTATATTTTTTGGAGATACTAATGTACTTAGCACAGTAGAGATGCTTCATGATATTGTGTTGTGTAATTTGAATATTAACATCGACTGTCGGTTTTTACTTACACCCAGAAAATTTTTTCTTTGCTGGTCATCTTCTTAACTCTGTTGCCAACACATACAGATTGGTTACTGCGGAAATTCTCCCATTGTTATAATCAGGTTTTCCATGCATCCTAGAAAGTTTTTGAAAGTCCTGGAATTTTTTTCTCTAAATTAAAGGCCTCGAAAGTCTTTAAATATGAGTTTTTAGGTCGCTGAAAGTTCTGATTTTTTTCAGTATATTTAGCACCTTACTTGTTACGTGATCATGCAGCTTCCAAAGAAAAGAAATCTACTGAACACTTGGAGAAATATCGAACTGATGATAGAATTGTTGCCTGTAAATTAATATGTTAGCAGTGTTTGAAAGTTGTTTTACCTTGGTTGCGTGCAATTTTACAATTAGCATCATGTCGTGTAATGTGTACTAATGTTGACATATAGTAGTTTGAAAATTAATGTCAGCAGTCCATGAAAGTCCTTGAGAAGTCCTTGAGTCTTATTACATAACTACAGTAGGAAACCTGTATCACTGTGCAGCTGTTTCAGTAGTAAACTTAGTGTCTGTCGCACTGTGTCGGTGTTCAAATATTTATGCAGAATATCAGTATCATCATCGTCAACACCGACCTTGAATGGTGCTGCTTTACCTCGTGATCCTGTCCAAGAACAGACATCAGTGGAACAAGCTCACTCAACACACAACAGAGTGGTATCAGCAGATACAACTATCGGTCGTTTGACGCTGAAGAGAAGGCGCTCAGGGGAAATCAAAATTGAAACGTGCGTGTGCTCATTGGCATGGGGGACTTATCTCATCCTCCCTTACAAATGTTAACTGGTTGGAAAATTGTCCCAAAGTATCTGACAAAAATACATAAGCTGGGGTCTGAAAATTTCTAATTTGTTCAGAATTTAGCAGAAAATTTGATGTTTTGAGCACCCACAATGTCTTCTATCAGAAATTTGCAGTTGTCCACTTTAAAATTACTACTTCCTACCCCTTCTTTTTAGCCCATATACCAGTGGTTGTTTCTGTTCGTTAAACTTTGTCTGTGTTTGATGATACAACTTAACTTTTTTTGAAATGCTATGAAAGTAGGCACTTATTGAAAAAAATCAAAAGCCATTGTTCCTATATTCTAGGGAAGCATTGAGCTTTTCTTGCAGTCCAGTATTCTGTTTATCTGTTTGTCTATGTAAGTCTATATTGAAGCTTGTTTTGTTTTCCATTTTGTACACTACATGCATCAGTGGGAAGGTTATTGTGCACTACCCCTGCAAACTTCACAATGTTACAAGTATCCAATTTTGCCACAAAAATGGACTGTCTGGAGTACAACAGGGAAGATTATTAGAACTGCCATTAGTGTTACTTGTGCACAGCCATAATGGTCAGTCCTTCCAGTTTTAGGTTAGGATTGATATTTTGTGTTTTGTTGTTCCTTACTATCAGAGTTACATTTTGTGTTTTATTATGTGTTTATATGTGTGCTTTGCCTGGTAAGGCTGTCCCCAAAATAACTGATACTGTGTCAGGTGGGATGTTAAACTCTACTCACTCACTTACCTGACAAAAATGGACATGCTGTTCTTGAATGAAAATTTTTGGTGACAAATGTTACCATAGAGTATTTTAAAGTTACTATGACGCTGTTATTAAGTACTTTGATTATGATGTAAACAATGGTCCTTGAAAGTCTTTGAATTTGACAAATGGGCAAGAACCATGACTTTGGATCACGATGATTTGTCTGTTGCTATGTACAGTTGGCTGAATCAGCATAAGTTATCGTCTTGCATTGAAGTCTTCAAAAAACTCGGTCTTATCTTCATGAAACAGATTAACAACTTCAAGCTTGCAGTACGTATGCAACTTCTTTATGTATGTATTCCCTGTCTTTACCTCTGCCAAGCAGGTTATAATGTGGTACCCCACAATTATGTATCTTATTATTCTTTTTTGGTTATCTACAAGACTACGCAAAAAGTTTTTGAATAGACTCGTAGGTTGAAAGGTAACTTAATAAGTTGACAAATTCATCAAAATGCAACCTTTGTATTTATTGTTTTTGTTGACATGTCGGCAACCGCTGCTGCTTTCGTTGGATTGACTGTTTACCAGGTGTCGGTTTACCAGGTGTCTATATCCCACAGCGACACCTGGTGGACGGTCGTTCTGACAGAAGCAGCAGCGGTTGCCGAACATCAACAGAAACAGTGAATACAAAGGTTGTATTTCGATGAATTTGTCAACTTATTACACAAAAAGTTGCAGGCAGATTTGGTTGAAATTTTCAGGGAATGTTTGGCTGAACCTGGCCCAACTTTGAGGTGGTAAGATTTTGGTAATGATCCGGATCAGCATCTGTATCCAGGATAGGTTTGAAGAATCCTGTACCATTGCCAGATAGGGCAAACCTCCACCGAATATGGTGTTGCCACCTGGCAAAGACAATGGAAAAAGTTTACACTACATTGATGGAGCTTTTCATTTTCTGAGTGTTCTTCTAGCTTTACAGTTTGTTAGGTGAATATGTGATTTAACTGACAAGTCTGTTACTACGTCAGTTTGACCATAGCGAGGCTGATTGGGGCAGCGGTTTGTCTCTATGCTGTTTCAATTTTCATTTATCCATATGTTTTGTAATGTGAGCATTACGTGGCTGCATGATGCAGTAGAACTTCAGCTTGTGCCAATCAGCTGAAATTTCCGATGTTATGTTTGATTTTAGCAGATTTTCTAGTATTTCTTTTTTATACATAAGTCAAATGCTTTTAACTGCTTTAGACCATTTTATGGCACTGAATAGCCTATTTTGTGCTGGCGTGCTGTTGCAAAACTACTCGCTCACTCACTCACACTTATGGTGACAAAAATTGACTTGTGTAACCATTGCTTTTTCTTCAGCAGGGTTTCCTAGAATAAATGAAATAATTCATTTTCATAACTATTGTGCATGATGCATTTTGTTATTTTTTGCTGTAAAAGCATTTTCGTGCGTTTCTAAACTCTGTTGTGTTGTTCGGTGTGAAGGACATGGAAAAGCTCAGATTCTCTGAAGACGATCTGGCCAAATTGTGGCTAGCCTTCTCAAGACTCCAGTCTGGTGAAGAGGCGTAGTAGCTGTGTGAGAGATAGTGACAGTGGCAGTGGACTGGCCGTCAGTGGCCCATTATGATATGTCTCATGGACCATATCAGCATTTTGAGCATTCTGTTTTTATTATTGGTTGTGATGTTGAGATTTGGCCGGTTTCTGTGTTTGCAACGTTACGTTTAACGTTTTTTATGTTTTCCACATTCGAACATCAGTTGATGTATATTGTAATAGGGTATAATTGCAGCTTTCACGTCTGATACCTGTAGTGTATAATTTGGCCATGCACGTTATTTTTTGGCAATTTAGCTTGACCGATACGATATGTTGATTTTGCACCCTACGTGTTTCCCTGTCAGAAACTGAAAATTCTAGACCTATCCCGTTCTGGCAGTTTTTGCTGACTTGCACATGTTCAGTCAGTCTACATTACCATTTTCCAAAATCCAAAAAAAATCTGTTTTTTTGAGGAGCCATTATCACATGTATGTGAATTTTCATGGTCAGTTGTTGATCTTTTAGTTTACCGATTGAGCGAACTTAGAATAGCTGAAGTTTTGAACTTGAACTCTGAATGCAGACTCGAGTCAGTTAGTCCCGTTGATTTTTTGGTTGGGGTCATGGCCAGATTGGCTGGGTCCAGGCCTGATCGCTTGTGATTGGTCAGTTGCTTAACTTGTTACACAACTTACAGCGTGTCATGTGATTTTGCAGGCTTTTAACAAACGGAAAGATATATGAACTTCTACAAATGTCCACACTATGTGGCTGAAAGTTTTTTTCTGGTATCAGCTATTGTCACTTGAGTAAGTGACTGGATCACAATTAGTTTGTTGCTTTTGGCCCATTTCAAAATGGTGTGCTTCACTTAGCAAATGGGCAAAACTGGGAGCATTTGAAGCTTGACCAGTAAGATATAATGCTGGCACTTTGAGGCACACTGGACTACATACTTCCCACCTTTTTTCACTCAATAAGTGACTAAAATAGAACATAGAAACATCCTGGTAAAATGTGCATCTTTCCAGTTGGTTAAAAGCTTTAGATTTTTTATGCTTAGCATATGTTTATTGTTTGGTCAGTTTTTTGTTTCGTTGAGTAATTGTCGGTGTATGATTCGACAGATGTGATATTTGCACTGACTTACAGTGAGTGACTGCAGCCATTATTTCAACTTCAGTGTCTCGTGCAGTTTGATTTTCTCAGATTTCTGCACAATGTTTATGGCATTTGGATAGCGTTGTAAATTGTCGACATGGTACGCACTTGACTGAGGAATGCTAAAAACTCTTGAAGCAGTTTTTAACTAATACCACAGAAAGAGACATCAATTTAGTTGACCTCTTAGTCTTACAAGTATGTCATATATATTTTTGTGGTAGTGTACAGGGTGTGCCAAAACAATGCAATAGAAAAAATTTATGAACTACACCTAGTTTTTAATACTACGTAGAAGATATATCGGGCCACATATCTGCTCAATTTTATTAACTGGTACAGTGTTTGGCTTAATTCTATTTGAACGTTTAAATAATGCATTTTGTTCCAAGTAACACACGAGCAAACTGCCATTTGAAGATTAAAAATAGCAGCACATAAATCACATCTCACAATTTAGTTACTTTTTACTTGTTTTTGATGCACCCTGTATACAACTAACACAGCCGATTCACTGGTTGGACCGTTGAATGTGTCGACTGCACTAAATACACTGTGTCCGGAGAAAAAGTAACCCCTAGACAATATTATACAATATACATGTTAAATCTGAACGAACCTGGTTAAAATTTTGTACACTTAATTCCCAATGAATTGGTAAAACGACCAATAAATTTGTTGAAAAAATTATTTCTTAGCGGAGGTATTAATTGTCGAATATCAAAAACAAAATATCTCCGTTACCAATATGGCATTACACAAGTAAATCCTTCTGTTATTGTACATTCATGTAACTTTTACGAACAAGATTTGATTCTAACAAAATTTTACATCAACAGTGCACCATTTATTGGCAGTCAGTGTGCCATATTTCAGTTAAATCTGCCGAAACAAGTAATAGCTACAACAGCTTTTGTAAAGTCGCCCCAAAACACTTCAGTATCAGGTCTTTGGTAACTGAAGTGTTTGGGGTGACCTCACAAAAGCCACTGTAACTATAATTTGCATTAGCTGATTTAACTGTAATTTGGCAGTGTGATTGCCAATAGGTGATGCATTGTTGATGTAAAATTTGGTTAGAATCAAATGTTGTTTGTTAAAGTTACGAGAGGGGTTTACTTATGTAATGCCATATTGGTAACGGGGATATTTTGTTATCGATATTCAACAATTAATAACCCTGCTAAGAAATAATATTTTTTAAAGAAATTTGGTTATCGCTTTAGTAATTTATTGGCAATTAAGTACACGAAGTTTTATTCGGATTTGTTCAGATTTGACATTTTTATTGTACGATGTTTAGGGGGTTACTTTTTTCCAGACACAGTGTAAGTCATTTTGGTCATAAACTGCCAACGAATGTTATTCTGAAAGCAGAATGTACTTGTGTGTATTATTCTGTCACTATAGAAGCATTGTTCATGTTTCAGTATACAGTGTTCATTTTAATTCACCATTACCATTTTTGTTACTGTCACTGTTAATGATCTTTAGCATTGCAATAATTCGCTGTGAATTCACAATGTGTTTGTGACTTTATAAAAACAGCTGAAATTATTGTATTTTAATTTCAACATTTATGTATCAGCAAATCAGTCAGACAACAGCAAACAAAATGACAAAAACATTTAGGTGAAACGTAATAGATTTCCAAATAGTTTGAATGGTCTGAAGTTTTCAAATGCACGGAAATACCATTTATTAGCAATGTATGTGCTCACAAGATAATGGCAATTACACGCACACACAGTTTCTATTAATCTGATAGATGTCAACATTTAATACTCAATAAGGCATGGTATTCTGCAATTCTGTGTAAATTTATCGATAATGGATGACTCATTAATAATTAGTCAAAATAGGCATGGGTCAAGAAGAGCAACATCCCAATCTCAACAGGAAATTAATATAACCTCTCTAGGTGATTAAACCTAAATGCATCTAAACAACACACCTCGTACGTCGATGATTAACTCTCAATGGTGAAATGAAAGGAAAATAATCAAATTCCAGAAACAAAACAGCTCTGACTTCAGAGTCAGCTGTACATGCAGTAAATTTCCATAACTTCTTAAACATGCCAATATATTATGCAACATTACTGTGCTAAAATGCAACACTCTGTCATCAACATGTAGTTATTAATTACCATAAATATGACTCTTCAACTTGTGCTAATAGTGCAACAAGAAAACGTAAAACCACTTTTTGCCACAAAGTTTGGTACACAAGTAAAATTGGCAAAATACAGTATGGTGCATAACAAAAATCTTTTCGTCTGAATACTGATCATCTGAAGCATCGATGTTAAAAACATTTTTTATGTTTTTATAGAAGTTCTAAAACATGTTTTTAATGTGTTTTTTTTTATTTTTATGTTTTTAACTTTTAATGCTTTATAATGTTTTTGTTCTATTTTTAATGTAGTGTTTTTGTTCTTATTAAAAATAAACGTACAAAATTAAAAATATGTTGCATTTCTCATGGGCAAATTCCGTCAAGTCCTTTCGATCTGTACCATAATCACGGTTACATAATAACATTCAGTATATTCCGGTCTTCAGTCTTCACAAGTGGTAGATTTTTGTTTTTAACATGTTATTGTGCTAAATGTGGTTCAATGCTTTTATCTGTCCCATTGCTATAGCATAGCATGGGACAGATTATAAAATCACTTGCATCTGTCCATCATCCTGTCAGTCTGTCTGTAAACACTGCTACGGCCGCAATTCTGATGAAATTTTGCAAAGTGATTAGTAAGTAAGATCGAGTTTGTTTGGGATAAAAAATCTCAACTCCTTCCCCTATTTTACCCCAAGGTTTAAAAATGTGCATTACGGCCTATGGGGACTTCAAAGCAGTATAACTCGGTCCCCGTAAAAGATAATTGCACGCTGTTTGCACCTACCCACTATTTTCAGGCCTGGGTTATCCAATGATGTCATTTAAATTTCTCCCCTGCCTACACCTGTTGCCATGGCAACGAATTTTGGGACAAAAATGACTAACTAGGCCTCCGTGAAAAATAATTGCGTGCTGTTTGCACCTACCCCCCCTATTTTCGGATCCGTGCTATCTGATGATGTTGTTAAAATTTCTCCCCTGCTGACCCTGTTGCCATGGCAACAGAAAAATTGACTACAACTCGGCTTCTGTGAAAGCTAACTGCTCCCTGTTTGCATCTACCCCCTATTTTTGGGCCCGTGCTATTCAACGGTGTCATTTAAATTTCTCCCCTGCCAACCCCCGTTGCCATGGCAACAAATTTTGGGACAAAATTGACTATAACTTGGCTCCCACAAAAGAAACGCAGCTGCTAGGCTATATAGCGTGGCAATGGGACCGATACCTCGTTCCACAGAACGTATTTCTAGTTTATGTATGTTTTTACATGTTTTTTATAAAAGTAAAAAAACATTTTTTGTTTTTTTTTAAATTTGCAAATTAATGTTTTTAACATCTATGATCTGAAGCAGTAATGAGCACAAAATCAGCGACCAGAAATCAACATCTGTTTTGATAAGCAACATCTCTTGCACCATATTTTCACTCAGTGCACAATCACATGCATTACTAACATTCATAACGTATGCAAAGTCATGAGAAAATCAACAAATCATAAACTTAACTTTCTATACTGTGATCAAGAAAATGCCGATGCATCTGCTACATGTGAATGAACTTAATCTGGTCTGGTATCAAGTTGAATTAACATGTGAAAATAGACTACACAATACAAAACAAGTACACATTACTGAATACTGTATACAGTAAAAAATCAAGCTACAGTCTTCTACAGCCAGTTTCAGTGCTGGTGTCAAATGAACGATATTTGGGCTGATGCCCATAAATTACAATAATGGACACAATGGCCTGTAAAATTCTGTTACTTACTGTCGGCAACTAGCATACTGTTAAGTACGATACAGCATGTAAGCATGTTACTTCTTTGTAAGCCACCAGGCAATACAACTTGCAGCAAACAACACTGTGAATTAAATTTGTATGTAGTTGGATGATTTCGTTGGCTGGGCAGTTACTAGAAACTAAATAATATTGAAAAAAAAACTACATAGAATTTGTGGTAACAAAATAAGCAAGCAGAATTCACCAAAGTTTTATTGAACTCCACAAGCCCTAATGGATCAACATATAATGTATAGCTTTGTGGGATGTGGGACCAACATGAATAAATTAAAGACCTGAATCCAGGCATCACTAAAAGTCAAATGGAAATGACTCGCACCAAAAACCATCGAGCCCATAACATCACCAAAGTATCATTCGGATGAATCACATGTCAAGTGGAGCTTGCTGTAGCGCTGCTTCACACTTGCGATGGTGAGCCGTCAGATGGTCGCTGCGACTGACTATTTTGCCACAGCCATCACACCGGTAGATTATGCCGAGATGTGACTTCTTGTGTCGCACGAACGAATTCTGGTTGTTGTACTGTTTGCCGCATCTCTGGCACGTGTAGAGGGTCATATGTGACACTTCGCTCGCATAGGCTGAACTAGTTGTTCCGCCTCCGGTCGTTGTATCCACCTCCATACACGTCGGTTCCTGCTTCACGGTTGTGGGAGCATTTCTGACACCACAGGTCATCTTCCGCGATGGCTTCTGCACTGGTCCTCCGCGGCCACCTCTGTTTCTCTGTCGTCCGGAAGCTGCGACTTTCTGGCCATGTCTCGCCCCAACTGCACCCTGGTGTGCTCCGTACGGTGCAGGATGTGACCCACCGGCTGCGTAATACTGATCTACGGCCTGTTCGGAAGTTATGGTACTGGACGGTGGAAAGGCGCTGTACTCTCCGCCATTGTGGCCGAACACCGATGTTTCTTTCTTAACAACTGCCTGATGTGAAAACGACTGCTCATACTGTTCGGCATAATTCATGCCCTCATAGAATTGACCGCTGTCATCAACGCCAGTTTCCTGATAGTCGTCATAGTAACTGTCATCGACCTCTGCTGTGTTGTTGTACTGTTCCTGGGTTTGGTACGCATCAGCCTCAGCAGCACCGATGGTCTCATTAATGCTGATGATCATGGAATTCTCGCCGTCATCAACGGTAATACCGATCACTGCTTCGATGGTCAGATTCGTGTGGTGTGAGACGGTGCTCTGGCAAAGCACACGGATTGCATCACAAAGCATCTTTCTGGTTTTCGCTTTCTCGACAGCTCTGTCGACAAACTGTTGCCCAGCCATTTGTGCCTACAACAACAGCATGCAATACTATATAGACAGAGAAAAGGGTCGGCACAATTTGCACTTAGGTCTGCTATAACTATATGGCCTGGATCTAAGAATGATGGCCATGTGCATAGAGTAATGATGTATACTGTGCACACTGCTGGCCATCTGCTGCAGTGTACATCATTAGTCTATGCACACAGCTAGATGTAACAATGTACACACTACACCACTGGCCATGTACTGCTGTAAGACTGCCTAAGGCAGTATGATAACCCATTGTACCACCACAGACAGATGTCCTCGTAACAGCTGGCTCGTAACAAGATCAACCGTACACCAATCAAGCCTTTGCAGCACGCTATCTACACCATATTGAACTTATGGTAACAAATTTTGCAGCCTTAGTTTGGGTGTGAATCTGCCGTCACGAAATTGTATGAAATATCCTTAAATTCACACGCTAAAAATTTAATAACTAACAAAACCGAATAAGCCACGATAACTAAATATTTAAACTCTAACCCTAGGGCCTAGACCCTAATCCTGAAGGGTAAGCACTAGCCCTAAATGCTAGCACCAACTTTTGAATATAATGCTCACTATTTTTTCATTGAACAGAACAAATCCTTAGCCTCGTGCAGTTCATTAGGCAGTGCCTATGCACACAGTAGCCATGTGCATATACTAATAACGTACAGTTTTGCACACAGCAAGTCGTGTGCATCGACACTATGTGGATCTAAATAGTCATAAAAATGCAGGGTGGATTTGCAATACGGAAATTACCTCAACCCAAAATACTAGCACTAAACTTAATCCTAGTGTAGGCCCCACCCAACAAATTGTACAGACAGTGCAAAATACTAGAAAATGCCCATATTTTATCAGTTCTTGAACAGCACATATCAGGCTAAAAATAAACAGTTGGCAGGGCTTCAAACTGGAGCATCACACCAATGGGATGAACATATATGGTGCAGCCTGACCTGTCAGTAAACAGCGCTAAAAGCTATTTTAGTGTGTATTCACTGAATAAAAGTCTATTTTCAGTGCCACACTGAAAACAGGCCCAACAGAGATTGCATGGTCTGCTAAGTAGTGTTGGTTGCTCGCATAACAGAATGCCGCACATAGTAACGTTTTCGATCAGTGGCAGCATGAAGTTAAACAATCAGTCAAATTAGTGATAATGACAAACTGAAAATACACTAATCATCACATCTTACATGCATCATGAAATATAGTCCACTTTAGAATATAGCGAAAGTTACAACAGGGTTCCCACTCAAATGACAGAATCAAAATTCAGGACTTTTTCAGAACTTTTTAGCACCATAAAAACAAGAAAAAACCCAACAACACACTTAGCTGAACTACAAGCACCTGGGTTATTTTAGTGAGAAAACATGATACATGAAGTATTACCTGACAGATTAAAAAATTACGGATTCAGTATCTTGGTTTTTCAGGATAACACTAGCAAAAATCAGGATTCTTTCATGACTTTTTCAGCACCCATGTCCAATTTCAGGATTTCAGGTCCTGAAAAATGAAAAGTCAAATTTCAGGACTTTTCAGGACCAATGGGAACCCTGTTACAACCTTTGTAACTGACTTTTTGGCTGCTTTCTGTCATCTAGCAGAAGCACTGTCTCGTAACAGATCACTTTTTTTCATTTTGGCATTGCTGACCTACAGAGCAGAAAATGTTTCAAAAGTTAGGCTAAGACATTCGCTACTTAAACTTAATAATACACATACAGGGTGGGTATTTCAACCAAGTAGGAGCAATCAGCCTATGCAGCACAAATAACAACTTTTAGGCCAAAGTAGAATTTCAACAGCTAGATGCTGTTTTTTTCATGTGCCCCATGAAAGCTATATATATAGTTTAGATAATAAGACATATTAAATGTTTCTTTTAAACAAAACATTTGATTTTAAAACATTTCATATGTTTCCTGAAGTCCTCAGTGACACTGAGCTATATAAATGGTGAATGGCATTGAGGTCAGCAGTATTAGTTCCCACAAGTTTTCAAAATACAGCCTAATCCGCTCTGAACACAAGTTCACCTTCAGTGCAAGACCCACAATGTTACTGAACATTAGATTCACTATGGGGCACTAGCATTATGCCCAGTGGTTACAGTTTATAGGTAGGATTTAGGGATAGCATCAGGGTTAGGGTTAGAGTTAAGGCTAACATATTTCACAGAACAATAATTCTAGCGGTAGATCAGCGATCTTGCTGTTAGCACTGGAAAACTGCTAGAGGTAGATCGGGTTAGATACATTATTGGGAAGATGGTAGAATTTATATGCCTGGATGACGTAGAAGGTTTACAAACCATGCCACGACACTGTCACGTATTTAAATCAGGCTTATTCAGTATTATATCAGAGTCCATCTCCAGCCAAAGCTGTTTTTGTAACACATACTTAGAACTATAGTGCTTTTAAATAAATTTTATTTAAAGCTTGGTAATTGATAACATTTCAGTTCTAACCAGTCTTAGCAATGCAGTGAAGAAGAACTGTGGCTGCATTCTTACATTAACAACGAGACAAATGTAATTAGGTAAATGACGATCTACCGTTAGTAATTTTCTGCTCTCTAATGCGAGATCGTCGATCGACCACTAGCACTGACCTTCACAGAATTATGCAATCATAAACGGACACCTAAACTGAGGCTGTGACAAAGATCATGTACTGCAGTAGAGTCATAGAAGGCTCAACTGTCATGTAACGCATGATACCCTGCTCTGGTAGGGTTGAGGTCGTCAGTTGGCCAGCTGGCGTGAAAATGTGTGTCTGCGGCGGTACAAGCACATGGGTACTGGCACCTGCTCAGTCAGTCTTTACAGCAGTTTTCAGTGCAATACTGCACTGAACAAGTCTACTTTCGTTCTGTATATACGCACTAAAAATAGCACAGAGTCTGACTGGCAGCTATTTTCAGTGCGTAATCACTGAACGACAGTCCATTTTCAGTACCACACTGAAAATAGACTTTCCTTCAATGAATACCCAGTGAAAATAGCGTTCCGATCTTTGAATGTTCTGATGCTGCGTGCAAAGAATAGTGCAGTTTACCAGATCAAATAACTGTCAACAAGAAATAGCATAAATTCTGGGTTTTTAATTTGCAAACCAACCACTTTTCACAACGAATATATAATCCTGTACGAAGTAAACAATAAGTAAGTAAAAGCTGAGTGGAGTGTCGCTCGTGTAATTATTACCGCCTAAGATTGGTTTTGCCAGAAATGTGAATTGGGGGAAGGGAGCTCGCCTTTTTGTTTCTTTTTAGCCTTCCCTTTTTTCTGACATACTTTTTCTTAAAAGTATAACTTCTAAAATCCAGCTGAGGAGTCGACGAAATCAGGTGGCAATACTGCAACAGTTGTAATTATTTTTCTGAGAATGAACTACTAAGCAGTTTTGCACATTTAGCTCAGTTTAAACGTGTTTTTATGTCTTGTATGGAATTTTTTTGGAAGGGGAGGAGAGTTGGCCTCGTTGAGCCCGGCCTTGGCTACGCCACTGGTCAAGTCAGGTCTCTTTTACAGAAACTTGTTCTGAATTTAATTACTTAGTGCATATTTTTAATTTATCCAGCATCACATTTTTCATAGTTTCATATACATATAATGCATCTTTAAAATTCCAGTCAAGAAAAAATACACGGTATTGCCCTTATATCACTACATAGTTGGCTGATAGCATTTGTGATTTTTTTAAAAATTCGAAACATACAGCATATTCAGCAATTTTTGTAATTAATCTTAACAGCAGTATTTTTTACATAATTTAAGCACATTGGCAGCATTTGCATCTTTAATTGCAGTTATGGTACATATTTCCATGACACATAACTAGAGCTGTCAAATTAATGCATTAATTAGTGCGTTAATAAATTAACATGCATTAAAAAATTAACGCACATAAGTAAATTTACTAAATTCAGTGAAGCAGAAGTTCCACTATTCTGTTAAACTGTGGTTATTTGACAATCGAGTGAATTTAAGTAACTACCAGCACAGCAGTTGCTCACCAATGTTTACATCCAGGAACTGTGGAAAGTTTGCTGGCTACATTAGTAGTGTTAGTTACAATACAAGTAATTTGAGCAAAGCTCACGTGACGTGCAATAGCAGCGGTCCTGCCACTTTGGCAGTGTACAGCAATAAGATATTAATGTGTCTTGAAAGAGTTCTTAAATTTGAGACCTCAGTATGGTAGACTACGCTCTATGCTAAAAATGTCAAAACAGGTTGTCCAGGTCCATCTCCAGCCATTTCGGTGCAATTCACTCGTCCCAGCAGAAAATCGCAAAAAAATTCACTAAAAACCCCTATTTTTAGAGTTCAGGGTCATTCAACATCATCAACGTTGACATGAATAAAAAGCTCGTGACTATTGCTTGTTACGATAAGCTGTGTGTCTTGTGCCTATCTGCAACCGTTTTTGCGCTACACGAGCCAACAGAGGTAAACTAACCACTTTTTTGTCACAAGAAACTAGAGACCTTGAGGCAGTCCATGGTGAAGATTTCGTGATCCAAGCTTGCACCGTTTTGATACAGATCAAGAGTGTGACAGACAGACGCACAGATGGACAGACAGATGGACGCCCAGGCTATGGCTAAGATGTGCGAAGCATTCTGCTATAGCACGTAAAAATACTGACAAAACACTGCTGCTGCTAATAGTAGTCTATTAATTTGTTTAGCTACTCATGTAAGGCAGAAACCCAGTAATTCAATGTTTGGGAATGACTCGGCTTTGTAGGACAATTAAGATCAACTGTCAACACAAAAAACATGCTAATTATACTGTACACAGTTCTACTTTGTGATAAAACGCTTGAATTACTGCACTGTCATTAATAAAACTAATTACTATGATACTAACAAAGTTCAATACTGTTATAAACATCAACTTTATGGCTACAAAACCATAATAATTCAATGTGAAATTAACATTCAGCATTCACAATTTAACAAAGTTTGAAAGCTCATGCATCTGAATTTCAGAGGTCTGCCTAAACATCGCAGATCACCACAGGTTAGATAGTGCTATAGTTTTTAAACTTCAGATCAATATATAGCACCACAGGTTAACTACAGGCCTCAGGCCGGAGTTAGGATTAGGTATGGTTAGAGTTAAGGTTACAAAGGTTAAGTTTACAAAATTAAACAATATATGACATATCAGCTGATCTGCGGTATTCAGGCAGACCCGAATTTCAGTGCTGCACTGGTTGCGTCTTTTTTGACTTTCCGGAAAGGGCCGGTGATTTGTTGCGGTCTACGTGTGGACTTTTCAGGAATGGTCATGAAAAAGAATGCGAGAAACTAGACATGTGTTGCCACGCCCACAATTTGAATTGCCCATAAAATGCACAAAATTAAATTAATCGGTACATAACTACATAATACCATAATCTGGCGTGAAACACTCAAACTGAGTGATTTGTAAACAATGCATTTGATTAGCTGACACGGTGTGACGTCAATCACCCCGTGTGCTGCACCGGCTTTACGCACTTTCGACCCGGAAAGCTTTTGGATTAACTCGGGCCTTTCCGAAATGATTAAAAAATGTGAAACGACTTGGAGCAGCCCAGATCTTCAAAAAAGCACAACCAAAGCACAACCACAAAGTGTTACGAAAATAGCTCTAGGTATAGACACATGTACAATGAAGTACACTCAAGATCCAACTTTCATCGAAGACATCAACGAATTCAAGGGTAGATAAATTTAAGCATTTTGTAGCAAGGTTATGCACACAGATGACTTTTTTGTAAGTTCAACAATCAACAGTGCCAACTGGTCAGGAATGAAGAACTCAATTTCGGCTAATACTGACTGCTGATGCGGCTACTATGGCACCCACAGCACCCACCAGAGAGTATAAATTCTAAACAAAAAATCAGAAGCTCCAGTCACTTCCAGCCAGTTTCATGGCTGATGTCAAAAACAATACTTGAGTCAAAACAAAGAATTACCTTTCATACTGCACTGTGAATATGTCTCATGAGGCATGAATACTACTTGTATACATCTGTAGCACTGGACTTGCTAGACAAACAAAAAATAATATTTACAGAAAACAGTGTGGTTAACCAAAATTAAAATAGTACAAGATCTTTCTTATCCATATGCAGCCTTCCCATCCTCTGAGATGTTTCATCCTGAATACTATATACCATAAATATGGTTGATGTATTATCGAAATGTTTAACAGTTAAATGAACACACATAAGATAATAAACATAAAGGCTGCTACCACATAGCTCCGTAAACAGACAATGCAACTGTCAGCGAACACAACTGTTTAAGACCAATATGACTACCAGATGTCCAGCTATCAAAGCAACCCACGATCCTAAGCACTGTGGCTTCCGACACATGTAGCTGAGCTACGTCTGTTTCATACACCAGCATCTCCCTGCTGGACCATGCTGAGGTATGCCGGACACAGGCGCTGGTGCTTGCGAAAATTATCAATCCGACGAATGTCCTTGCCGCATCCCTCGCAGGTGAACGTCTGCTGGGTGATGTGAGACTGCTTGTGACGCATGAAGCAGTCGCGGCGTTGCATCTGGGCGCCACAAGTACCGCATGTGTACACGGTCGTCACAGCGTCCTCCCCTGTGTTCAGCGGCTGTGTCTTACCGAGCATCATTGTCTTCTGCTGCCCACCACCATCCCCTCGAGAAACTTTACCACCGCCACCAACTTTTCCCAACCTCTTTCCCGCTGGACTTTCCATCTTTGGCCGCTTCTGGGCTGCAGAGCTTGCCACTTGGTTCTTAGTGATCCCAGGTTTTGCAGGAGACAACCAACCCTGCTGCATCTCAACATTACCACTGCCATCATAATACTGCTGGGTGTTATCATCAACATAAGGCTCAACCTTGTAATGTGTTGTGGTCGTAGTGGACACAGGCTGGAAACGATTCTGTCCGACGTTGCCATACATGATGGTAGATGTAAGCTCTTCCTTAACCGTAGTACCATATGGCATATAAGAATCAGCACCATCATAGTATTCTTGGTCGGCATCTTCGGCACCCAGATATTCACCATTCTCATCCTCGACGTAATCAACTTGTTCATCAGTATACAGACTATCAGCAGCAGTGTCATAATACGGTTCCGTACCAGATGTTGTATCAGCGACTCGTTTGCCAACCAGTTCATTCAGACTCACAATGACAACGTCCTTGCCTCCATCGACAGTGACTCCAATGACTGCCTCGATCGACAGCTCGACATCGTACCTCACTGTGTTCTGACACAGAACACGTATTGCATCAGATAGCATGCTTTTCAGCTTCTGCCTTTCAGATTTGCTGTGCTGTGCAGCCATTTTCAGGACCACTCTGTAACATACCAACACACAGCAACTTCTATAGCCTGTAGGTTTAGACTATATAATTGATCACATCACTAGTAAGCGGCCATGGTTTTTCAGCTGATGTATTTCTAAAATGTATAAACTATATGCAATGAATCAAAACATGGCACTAAACTCTTGTCTATATTTTCGCCCAGACATTGGCAGTGAAAGAATTTTGCAAATCAGTCAGACTTGTGACCGTGGCAGACAATTTGCATAGAAATTTCTATCTTGCTTAAAGTAACTACCAGATAGGCCTACCTCGCATAAAACTGGCATAAACTGTGGTGAAAAAAACAAGTTAAGCTTCCTCAACATGCAAATTTGTCACTATACCAAATTGTTATTATTAGGCCCTAACTGTGTGATTATTCGCTTATTTCTCAGCTTTAATATATACGTTTCCATATACCAATTTTCACGGCATATATCCAAAAGTAAAAAAATGCTTCCGTGAAAATTCACGAAAAATAAGTAGTACATTATTTATTTATTTAAAAGAAAAATTGTTATTTGTGTTATTTAACACTAAAAATACAATTTTAACGAATTTTTGTAATCCCGAAATCCCGGAATTGGGACGCCGCTAATCCCAGGATTCGGGATTAGCGAAAACGGCCATCCCTGGATCCCGGGGATTGCAAACACTACTTTGGATATAAGCGGTAGGCCTACATTGGGCCGACCCTGGCGACAGATGGGCTTTTTTTGTCTTTACATCACAGATTCGTGCTTATAGCTACGTATGTTTTAACGGTAAACATGCAGTTTAGCGGCCTAAACAAAATACACAGTCAACTTACTGCCTATACGGGCCAAAGTGTGCATGCAGTCAGTTAACCCTGACCCTAATCCTAACTCTAACCCTAACCTAACCCTAACTCTAAACCTAAGCCTAACCCTAAGCTTCGCCTGTATATAGGCAGTAAGTTGACTGTGTATTTTGTTTAGGCTGCTAAACTGCATGTTTACCGTTTTAACGTTACCATGAATCTGCCATGAATTTTCACGGCAGATATAATCTTCGTTTACCCACACCCAGTTTTTATGGTTGTACCAGTGCTGGATGATAGTGAATAGACATTTGGGACGTATAGCCGTCAACGAAAAAACAACAACAACGTGTTTATTTATTAGAGTACCGAAAAAACTAAACTAAATTCGGTACTAAAAAGCAAGTCCTATTCTTCACGTCACACCGTTTTCGCTCAGTGGATGGGATGACTCAAAAATCACGATTAAAGTATGAAACTAAACGATTCCATTGTAAATTAAACAACAAATACAAGACCTGGTGACAGTCCTGCAATGTGCAGAAAGAACTGGTAAGCAAACGAAAAGTCGTAACAGTTATGTGTAAAAATATTCACAAATAAAAACATCAAGACGTAAATAATAAGCATAAAATATTTATTGATTTAATAAAATTAATGGTAATTAGTGAGGTTACAGTAAATAATTTATGTTGGTTCTAAATTCGCAACAAAAGAGACAAAAACCTGAAAAAAATGAAACACAAAAACGAAAGTTTAACATTAATAAGTAAAAAGCCTTTTGTAAAACATAAATTTGCATTAACTTTAATTGCAGATTAACATTAATAGCAGTGGACTTCTTTAAAGACTTATAAGAAATCTACAAGTCCTATCAACTGTACCGAAATTTAATGTATAGGTCTGCGAGCTGTACGATTCGCAACAGTCATCTGCATGGAGTTCTGATGATGCGTGTGTCTGCAACTGCTGCACCGTGACCCGGTGAGTACCCGGTGAGTGTCGGCTAGTACATTACTTATGGGCCAAAGTTTACTTATTTATTTTACCTCGGTTCGTGGGGGCGTGGTTTTTGGGTGTGGCACTTTTCTGAACGTTTTCGTTGGCAACAGTCGTTTTTTGAGCACATTTGACATAATTTCGATAATAAAATGTGACATTCAGATTTAGTACAGTTTTAGGATTTACATCTTTTGAAATCTGTTGACATCTTAGCTATTTATACAGTTTCGGTCAACTAAACTGGAAAACTGTCGTTAGTGGCATGACTTTGCTCTAGCCAATAATAGTGCATTTAAAAAAATCACCATTCCTAGTTTCATTTTACAATATATCTGGATCCCACGTAGTAATTGATGTTAAAGATGAGTATTGTAGCTCTGAATAGTAACCCATCTGAGAGCTTACACCTGACGCTGTGATAGCACCCCACTTTACGGTTCCCCATCCACCGGCAGCCAGACAGGCTTGTACTTGATTTATCTATCCAAGGAGTTGGTAGCTTAGTAATAAGTGGTGTTTGTGTTCTAACACGGTTTTGGTTCACCCTAGCAAAAACGGGCAGATTGTCGTTGCTTTTTGTGACATTTGACATTTTGTGACATTTGTGACAAAAACAATGTTCCAACAGTTCTCTCAGACAAAAATCAGCTGGTGGGTTCTAAACCAATGATGTACGATATCTAATAATGCCAGAATAAACTTTTTCTAATCAGAATTATGCTACGTTTTTTAAAATGACTGCCATCTTGTTTGACATCTGTTTGCAGCATTGGCTAGGCCAGTGTTTTTCAACCTTTTTGCTGCCGCGGAACCCTACACAAACGTGAAGGTCACTCACGGAACCCCATGCGCATTGATCTGTGAGCAGAGCGACATATGCGAGGATGAAGCTACAGGGTGTTTATGGACTCATTTCCCTAGCAGGGCACTGAGGGCAGAGCCGTCAGGAGGACGACAAAGCAGACAAATATGACCAATATGAAATTTTAACGCATTAGTAGGCAGCAGTATGTTACTGTATTTAACTAAACACGATGGGCGAGGCAGTCGTCGATGGCCGCTTAGCCCCGCCACCAACATAAAAAATTTATCACTTGGACGCACTCGGAAAAGACAGACCTACGTGTCTTTTTAATTTTCCTTAGCTGAGTTTTTTTAAATGAATTAACTAAATAAATGGCCGAACGATTTCTTAAACATAAGCCTAATTAATACGTTTTTCTTTTCTTCTTTTTTATTTTTGATAATGCTTTGGAGTTGAATAATGTCCTGCATAGAACCTTACATTATAATATAGGCTTATAAAATGCAAATATGCTAAAATTTTACTAACAACAAAAATGATTTGACACAGTAAGTTTGCGCAAAACGACGTGTAGAAATGCAATTTGAAACAAAAACATCGATGCTGAGTATTTCTATGACATTGTCTGGCGTGATTTCGCATGCTGGGTTATTTTTACTGGCCAGCTGCGGAACCCTTGGCAGATGCTCGCGGAACCCAAGGGTTCCGCTGAACCCTGGTTGAAAATCACTGGGCTAGGCCATACCACCTGACATTGTGGCTGCGTTTTGGATGGCCTAACAACCATGCATGAACAAGTTTAGTGCGCCACAGATAAATATATTATAAATATGCTAATGATAATAATACTTTTAATAGTTTTAATACTTTCAGCTAATAGTTTTAATTTTCATTTCATGGCACAGCAGACGTAAACTTCGAAAGAGTTTTTGTTTTTTGTATTGATGCAATATACTAGCAAATTTGTTTTTCGTGCTTTGGCGTAGAGTATCTAATTATCCATGGTGCACTAAACTTGTTCGTGGTTGTTAATGTTAGGCCATCCAAAACACAGCTTGTATGACATATTCAAGGATGTCCACTAATGTTTAGCTAGACAGGCTGTGATACAGTGTGGTTAATTGCTGTCATATCTAGTATGGTCATCCTGGGGGTGAAAGCCTTAGTTGACTTAGGTGGTTGCTTGTATACTGAATACATAGTTAGTCATCAGTTAGTCCAGTGTTTTTCAACTGGGGTTCCGCGGAACCCCAGGGTTCCGCGAGCATCTGCCAAGGGTTCCGCAGCTGGCCAGTAAAAAATAAGCTAGCATGCGAAATCTCGTCAAACAATGTCGTAGAAATACTCATCATGAAATACTTTGTTTGAAATTTGGTTTCTACGCGTTAATTTTTGCATAGACCAACTCTGTGAAATCATTTTTGCTGTTAGTAGTCTTGGCATATTTGCATTTTAGAAGCGTAGGCTTTCTATGCACGACATTAAGCTACTCAACTTCGAGGATAAGTGCATTATCGCAAATAAAGATACATTGATTAGGGTTAGGCCTATGGTTACAAAATCGTTTGGCCATTTACTTAATGAATTCAATTTTTTAAACACTATGCTAAGCAAGACACGTATCTTTAACGAGGACGTCCACACGATAAATTTTTTGCAGTCGGTATGGCGGGGGCTAAGCGGCCGTCAACGACCGCCTCGCCCGTCATGTTACGTTAAATACAATAACGTACTGCTACCTGTTAATGTGATCAAATTTAATATTGGTCATCTTTGCTTGCTTTGTCGTCCTCACAGGGGCTCTGTTCTGCTAGGAAAATAAGTCCGTATAGATACACTGTAGCTTCCTCCTCGCATACGTCACTGGACTCACGAATCAATGCATGGGGTTCCGCAAGTGACCTTCACGCTTGTGTGGGGTTCCACTGCAGCAAAAAGGTTGAAAAACACTGAGTTATTCGTTAGTTTTGGCATCAAATATGCGCCATAGCTTTTATAAATCGTATTACTGCTACTAAAGGGGTAGTTTACTTTGCACAGGTTGGATAAAAACACGATCTGTGCAGAAACTATCTGTACAGGTGAAATTTACAGTTAACCCGTGCTCTTATGTATGTGAACGACCGCTGTATTGCCATTAAAACACACGATGGGTACCCGTACAGTGCTGGACGCATACTGTTGTCTTTATGAAGTTATGAATGCAGCCTAATAGTGACCCAACAATGAGCCGGACTCACAACTTGTTGATCATAAATCATAAATTATCTGCTACTGTTTGAAGATATGTAGACTAAGAGACTGTGGAATTGTGGACTGATTGCGGATGTGAATTTGTGTATCTGTGTTGCGTAGACATGAAACAAGATGCTGATGTTGGTGTTTGCTGCTGGTTTCACGCTACTAGTGGCTTACATTGTTTATGTTCTCTTGACATCATCTGGTAGTGACTTGGGCAGCAACTCATTCGATGCTTTTGTTGATGTGTCCAAATCTCTGGAAAATTTAAGTAAAAACTCATTAGTTGCTTCCTTTAGCACATCACTTAATAGTGATATGAATGCATATGATGCTGATGTGATTAGTTGGAATAAGTCTGAAGGTTTCTGAAGGATTTTTTTGGTTTTGTGTCCAATGAACACCGTAGTTCCCTTAGACAAAGTTATGACCCAGGAAAAAAGTCTTATACACTCTTATGAGTGAATGACATTGACAGCATGACATAATTGATGTCATAACTCTGAAATCATGATTAAAATGTGAAATAAAATATGATATGTAATATATGTGTAATATATTTTACAAGAAAACAAAAAACCTTGAACTTTAGAGGTTTTTAAAGTTTTTAAAATAAACTTCTAGAAACCCAGGTATATAACCATGCTGTGAAAACATTTGCTTGATGCAGCTGGAAAGGCTAAGACCCAGTCGAAAGTCGACAAGTATAAGAAGAGATACACTGAACCAGGCCGCCAAATACTGATCTTGTATGGTACGGAATACGGCTTCAGCAAAGAGCTAGCTTGTGAACTGTTTGACCAGTAAGTTACTGTCTCATTATGTATCAATTTGCTGTTCACTTTTGTCATGTTGCCATCCCCAAAATGACGTATACTGTGTCAGGTAGGATGTTAAATCCTATTAACTCACTCACTCACTGTTTTGTTATCAGGTACTTTCAGTAGTGTGTGTATGCTTGCATCTTTTCCTGCTCTAGTATTTTTGTATTGTTCTATGCATAGTGAAGGACAGGCTGATATTATTTGTTTTTCACTTTTTTACTTTGCCCTGCTTTGTATGTGCGAAAGCAGCTACTGCTTTCAGCGCGTCTTAGCCATCGCAATTCTGTCCATCTGTCACACGGGTGGATCAGTCAAAAACGGTGCAAGATAGGGTCACCAAATCTTCACCATCGGGTGCCTGGAAGACTCTAGTTTTAGGAAACGTAAAGCTTTTCCATAAATTCGAAGGGGGTCACCCTGAACGAGGGCGCTAAATGAGAGGGTGGTGGGCAAAATTTGCGATTTTTGGCCAATAAGTCACTGTATCTCAGTAATGGTGCGAGATAGGGCCCAGGTTACTATTAATCACTAATAGGAAGTCGTACACTGGCTCTCAATTTGCGCCGAATTCAATGACCTTGCATGACCTTGAACGTCAAAATAGGGGGTTTTATGGATTTTTTGGTGATTTCGGGCTGCGACACAAGTCTATATCATTCACAAGGTGGCACCATGCTATTATCGTTATGCAATCCAGATAGAACATTTGGTATTTGTATGTTAACTTTGCGTGAATTGGAACTGCTACAGGCTTTCACACGTCTCATGAGCATTAGCTCAAATTTCTTGTTTGACTGTGGATTTCACAGCCCAGAGCATTGATTCTTCTGCCGGCCTTGGCCCAGTTTTCGGTTTACAATTGAGATCCATCCTGACTACCTAGACTGTTCTACTGCTAGATATTTACTGGTATTGCATAACACCAAGGATGCTGCAGCTGATTCATGTGTCTTACTGAATAATCTGAGATTGTAGGGAAAAAGAACTAAATGACTATCTGTCTGTTAAAATGTATTTTCTGGGGTGAATCTGAGAATTTGCATTTAGTTTTGACCTCTGAGAGCTGATAAATCTGCCTTGGCTCATTGTGATTGTAATAATTCTTAGACCCAGGCTGTATGCACTATGCTTGTCTAATTTTTCGGGAGCCATAATGTGCAGTAGAGCAGCGTAAAGCAGAGTTCCTGGGGAAATGAAATTTTTTGTTATGATCTAGTGACTATCTTTTATAACACAGACTGCTGGAACTGTTTTAATACTAAACACTGCTTAAATAATTGATTATCATTGCCTTTCTTGTGTTGTATTTCTGTTGGCAGAATTGAATCGTTATCTCAGAATGATGGTCTATCTGCCTGGCAGCCGCGGATTATTAATGCTCGTCATTTCAAGCGGATTGATTGGACTTTGGAATCAGTCCTGCTTGTTACTATATCTACCGCTGGAGATGGTGAGAAATGAGAATGCATTGATTATCAGTTGTCGGGAACTGATTTCAAGCATTGTCAATATTATTATCATCATTTTTGTTTTTTTGTCTGGGTTGGAACAGTAACCATTAATATTTTTCCAATTAATTACTGAAGAAGGCAGCAGCTGTTGCCAAAATGTCAACAAAATCAGTTACCGGTATTATAGGTTCTAATTTTGACAAATTTCCATATAGAATTATTTAAATAAACAGCATTGAACTCCATGTATGAATAAAAAACATTGGGCAGTATGTGAGAATAATGGGTTATGTATCAGAATAGTTTTGGTAACATATTGTACATGGGGGAAGTTTTTTTGCAGGTGGAACATACTATTTTAACAGAGTATTTATCTATCGTATGTTCAGGATTATCTCATATGACATTATCATTAGTGTTGTTATCATCATTTCATCTATCACCATCATAGAATCATTTAAAATGACCTAAATTCTATAACTAATTTTAGGATTTCATCAGTAAATGCATGTCAGATATATGAGTGGCACTCATTAATTTTGCTGATGCGTCACAAAATGGCATCATTCTTGTAATATCTACAATGTTGTTAAATTCCACAATATTTTATGCATTTTGTAGGGAATTTAATTTTAAGTAGCAGATGCAAACTTTATTACGATGGTGTTGTGCTAATATCAGTTGTAGGCACTATTATTCACTCTGTGTTTTCGGTTTGTATTGGCCAGACAATCCAGTACTCGATTTACCAACCTGTGGGGATAGAAGGCTGAGTTGACCTTGGTGTGTATTTTCTGTAGGTGTGGCACCAACTGATGCGAGGGAATTTATGCAGTGGTTAAACACATCGTCATCATCATTATCTTTAAGTCATTTGAAGTATTCAGTTCTTGCTGTTGGTGACTCCAGCTATGTGCATTTCTGTCGGTCCGGACGCACCCTCGACGACTTGTGAGTTCAGTTTTATTTTACAGCTTTTTCTTTTTTTATCACACCTTTGCAGTACACCGTTAGTCCGAGAAAACATGCTAGCAAACTTTTGTCCATATTTTTGCTATGTGTTGGTCAATTTTCAAAGTTTTTTGACTGCCACAGTTCTCCAAAAATTTGCCATAAATCTGTCATCAAAGATCCCACCACATCTTAAATGCGTCAGAATAAATTTTTAGTAGTGATATGATAAAACAATAGTGCAAAACTGTTCTTTAAGCAGTTACTGAGTTTGTATTTATATTATTAGTGTGTTGTTAGTATTGTTGGTAAATTGTTATTGTTATTACTACTAAGCTGATGCCCTGTTTTCCAAGCGGTATCTGAGCTTTCGTTATTATGTTTATATTATTTAAGCACTTGGCCAACGTTTTTGTTTGTGTTATTAAACTTTCTTGAAATCATTAAATTACCATTGTAACTGGAATTGATGTGACTGTGGTGCTTAAAGTATAAATACATCTAGGTGGGGGAATGCTGATTTTGTTTTGGGCCCCTGTTGGTGATTTTGAGCCCCTAGTTGGTGGTTACAGAGTACGTGCCCCTTGTCCATTTAGGCGTAACATAATATTCATACATGTGGACGCTGCACGAACTTTGCATATACGGTAGTCGGAAACTCTGAATGCTGCTTAACAGGCTACAACTGAGTGTAATTATTTACTGAACGTACTGAAGTGCAGTTTTTTGCGTACCCTGGTGTTCCTTTGCATCTTTTGAAAACTTGAGGTTTGGGGAATGCTTTGGACTAACAGCTAGAGGTGTGGGAACTGCATTACCCCGTTTTCCCCCATACTTTAACCACTGCATGACTGTCAGCAGGGATGTCAAGAGCCATTACGGGGCTTGGGATACATTCTTGTGAAGCCCCTCTGGGAAAATTCTTTTAAATGGTGCATTCTTATTGAATTTTATATTTTTCAGTGATGGCAGGTCCCCCAAACATCGCAGGGCCCATGGTAACTTACCTCCCCTAAAAAAGGTAAATGTGTCAATTTGTATAGTGCATCTCGCATACAACACCTCTAATGCGCTTTTCGTCACTAACCCGAGCCGCCAGCTGCATGCCCACCACGTGCAGCGTGCAGACACAGGCTAACGCCGCGGCCGGCTAGGCAGCCCCAGTCAGCTGTACTAAGGTCACCACCTTTCTTAACCCATATAAATAAGTTACTGCTCATTTTACCATCCCACGGAGGGTAGAAGGCTGAGTCGACCTAGCTGGCAGGCTTCGCACCAAGATGGTTTACCTGCCCGCAGGCAGTCGCCCATCGCAGTACTAACCTGGCCCGGCGTAGAGTAACTTTGTTTCAGTCGAAACGCGTTACCAACTACGCCACGCCATCAACCTAACCTAACCTAACCTAACTCCTTTTCTCGACGGGTCTGATTGTCAGTGGCTCTGGTGTGTGTGAAGGTTGTCTGGTCTTGGGGCGGTGAGGCTGGCCGAGCGACGTGATGTAGACGCCGAGGACAGACAACCAATACAGAGCTGGTTTGATGATGTCCTTAGTGCCCTACAAACTGCCATTGATGTTGAGTGCCAGCTGGATTACCTGTCAGCCGCCGTCACTGATGAGGATGAGGATACTGCCTCTGGACCAACACGTGAACGACCGTACCCAGCCAAGCTTGTTGTACGTTGCTACTACAACTATTGCTACTACATGCTACTGCCACTACGACTATGACTATTACTACTACTGCTTCTGCTGCTGCTGCTACTGCTACTGCTACTGCTACTGCTACTGCTACTACTACTGCTACTGCTACTGCTACTACTATAGCTACTGCTACTGCTGCTGCTGCTGCTACTGCTACTGCTACTGCTACTACTGCTGCTACTGCTACTGCTACTACTACTACTGCTACTGCTGCTGCTACTGCTACTACTACTACTGCTACTACTACTGCTACTGCTACTGCTGCTACTACTGCTACTACTACTACTACTACTACTACTACTACTACTGCTACTACTACTACTACTACTGCTACTACTGCTACTGCTGCTACTGCTACTGCTGCTACTACTACTACTACTTGGTGGCCTAAGCCTATAGGGTGGGACTGGCTGCCCTGCCCCTCAATGGAACAATGAAATGATGGACTACATCTGCTGCTACTAAAACTCTAGCTGATATTGCGACTATGACGACTACTACTACTACTACTTTTAATATAAGCTGAGTGTAGGATATTTTACAACATTTCTCAAGTTGTACGAATTTGCATCTGGGTCTGTGCTGTTGCTCCGGTTTCTGGCTACCGAACAAAACCCAATGTATGTTTCTTTATACCATTGCCAATGTACCCACATGGAACTCGGACCTGTAGTCCTGTATCCATAATGGCCAATTTCCATTAGGTGAACTAGTTGACAACTAGTCTGCAACCAGTTGCCTACTTTTGGGTTACCAGTTAGTTGGTGAATTAGTTTGGCGTAAGTGGAAATTGGCCACCAACTTGTTGTTTTATTGGCCAACTAGTTCACTCTATCGCGACATGTCGTGACAGAGACAACCATTTGGCAGCATTCTGGTAACCCCAAAAAGTTAACAACTAATCGGCGAACTTGTTGGAGACCTAGAAATAGTTGGTAACTATTTGCCAACTTTTGGGTTACCAACAAGTTTTCTCAACTTGGCTAACTATTTTGCCTGCCATAATGAAGTCAGATACCTGTGACTTTGCTTATGCTGTATGCATTTCAGTTGCACAACATTTTAGTTGTACTTTAGTTTCGTTACTTTTGCATTATGTTTGTGGTGAAAAGTTCACGTATTGGTTTTTGCGTCATTAAAATACTTCTGTTTGCGCAACAGGTGAAGTATGACTTGACAAGGTCATTCACGGGTGAAGACGACAAGGAAACTATTCACTGCGAATTTGACATCAACGACAGCGGCATTCAGTGGACTTCTGGTAGGAACTTTCTTAATTTGTTTTCACTTACTTTATCGGTCACTGTTGATTGGAGTTGGTTTTGTAACAGGAAGGGTGGCTTATCTGTGTAGTGAAAATGTTATTTTAGTCCATGAAGGTTGGCTTGGGTTAGGGCAACAAACTTACAATCAACAGTTTGTGGGTTTGACGCTTGGTCGAATCGCTTTCAAGTGCCTGAATGTGTGATTGTCCATTAGCAGGTAAACCATTTCATTACGTCTAACTACCAAGGTCAACTCAGCCTTCTGTCACCACGGGGTAGGTAAGTCGAGTGCTGGATTGTCTGGCCAGGGTTAAGGCAAGATGTGTTCATCTGTGTCGGGCTGCAGATAACACTGTGTGATGTTATTGTGGCAGATGACGCTCCGTAGCTTTGAGATGGGTTTCTATGAAGAGCTGTAGAAACTTCACTGTTTTTGAAACATTGGGCGACTTCACTTTTTGACTTAGACTTTTGCTGAGACTTGCGATGAGCCTAAACTTCAGTCTAAGTACCTGCTTAAGTCAAAAAGTGAAGTGATTTCGCTGAGACTTTCGCTGAGCCTAAAGTACCTACTTAGACCAAAGCTGAGTTGAACTAACCTGGCTAAAGTTGGTTCGATTTGCATGGAAGAGATAGCTTTAGCCCTTAGGGCTTAACTTTCGCTGAGTCTGAATCCACTTCAACTTTTGACTTTAGCTGAGCGAAAACATGGCGACCATTTACAGTCCTATGCATACGGATAGTTTAGTAAATTCAAGCAGTCTAGTACCAAAAATAAACGCCGTAATAAATATGAAATGACGTCAGATGTTACGTAATTAGGCCCTACGTCATTTGCGTGCGCGGCGCGATTAAATAAGCAAGTCCAAGCGTAAATGGTTGATTAATCTCCTGTTAGGTTTACATGTTTTTCCATCATTTTTAATCGCTTTGGTCTAAGTCAGTAGACTTAGACCAAAGTTTAGTTGAACTGTGGTCTAAGTACAGACTTTAGCACTCAGCTTTAGCTTTCGCTCAGTGAAAAGGCTCAGCAAAAGTCTAAGTCAAAAAGTGAAGTCGCCCATTGGGTGACTCAGTTCAAGTATAACATGCTATCTAACCAGCACGATTTTCTCTCATGTTAATGTTCAGTTTATATAGGATGTGCCAATAAAAAACAGTCTCTTCAAAACAATTCTGTACATCAGCAAAGGCCATTATATATGAGTTTAGTTCGCAAAAACTGCAGACAATTAAAAACGATAAAAACAAACATCATACCGTCAGTAGCCTAAGAAAAGTACATAAAATTGTCCCAAACGTTTAGATTTCATGCATGATTAGTCACGCGACAACCTGCAATTTTCACCAAAACTACTGGCATTCTTCAGTTCATGCAGTAGTTGAAAGTTCGTTGTTGTAAGTGAACATGCAGACGTGCTGTGGATATTTGTCTCGAAATTTTTTTTAATGTTTTTGCAACAAACTTTTAGTAATGTTAGAATACCTTGTATGTGCTTTTATTTGTTGCCAGGAGATGCAATTGGAATTTATCCAGATAATCGCGAAGAAGATATTGATGAAGTGTTACACCTGACTGGCTGGAATGACTGTCATAAGGTTGATGTACCAAAACACGCCTACCAACCCACCACTGGTAATAGTAACATTAACAAACGTCAAAGTAATTGGTGAAAGTCTGAATTGCTTTTTACGCGCGAAAGCAGCTACTGCTTTTGGTGCATTTTAGCCGTCACGATTCTGTCTGTCCGTCTGTCCATCACATGGGTCGATCAGTCAAAAGCGGTGCAAGATAAAATCACCAAATTTTCACCGTCGGCTGCCTGGAAGACTCTAGTTTCAGGAACCATAAAACTTTTCCATAAATTTGAAGGGGGTCACCTCGAACAAGGGTGCTAAATGAGAGGGGGTGGGCAAAATTTGTGATTTTTGGCCAATAAGTCACTGTATCTCAGTAACGTTGCGAGATAGGGCCTAGATTACTATTAATCACTAATAGGAAGCCGTACACTGGCTCTCGATTGGCGCCAAATTCAATGACCTTGAATGACCTTGAACGCCAAAATAGGGGGTTTTATGGATTTTTTGGCGATTTCAGGCTGCGACACAAATGTATATTATTCACAAGGTGGCACCACTGACCTGTTATTACCAGTATGCAATCCAAATGGAGAATTTGGTATTTGTATATTAAC
>Ga0209367_1001077_pt1 | contig 32020 bp, 16 predicted proteins | sample WorMetLIZISLAND2_FD_187412 | JGI IMG/M metagenome (GOLD analysis project Ga0209367, IMG submission 187412) | Marine gutless worms symbiont microbial communities from Max Planck institute for Marine Microbiology, Germany - Olavius geniculatus... ...
GTGCTGATTCTCTAACGATTATTTTTGTCAAAATCTATTGCTATTGAACCAGGACTGTTGGAGTTATTGCAAAAGGTAGCAGGGGTCCGGTTTTTTTTGAGACACAGTGTATAGTAGTAGTGGTAATAGTACTTTGTGGCATGGGCGGTTAATGTGCACGGAGTATACATTAGATTCGTTACAATCTAAAGTATTTCTTTTTTGTTATGAGTTAATTTTTGCATAAAAATTCAGTCACAAATATCATATTGCACCGCAGAAATTCTACTTATCGGCTTTTCTCAAAATTTGGTTTGATGATATATTTTGGGCACAAACTTTATTTTAATTTAATCAGCCGAACTGATTTTGTAAGCAGTTGAAGGTCGGGTTTTTTAAAGCGTGAAGTGTTCCCGATAACACAGGACCATATAGCTATGTGACAGTGAGATTCGTTTTACTATCCTAAATGCTTTGATATTTACACTTGCGAAAATGCGTGTTTTGTGTATTGTGTCTTAATAAAATTATCCGATAAACAGAAACAAGCGAAAGGAATAGCTTTTAGTCATTTTTTGATATAATCTTAAACAATATAGGATTGGCTTGATACTCGGCTCAGCAGCACCAGAAAGGCTTTTAATAATTAAACCAATTGTACTTAATCTTACATCATACTTGAATAGGCTTCTGTAGGCCTATACCTTGATGTTTGGGCAACACCTGCATGCATCTTTGTCGCAGCACATCACATCAGTCGAACTCAAAGACCGTCAGCAGTAGCAGCAGCGGCAGTTGCAGCAGCTGCGCGTATTAATTATCTATTAAAACGTCATTAACTAACTGCTAAACACTGCAACCGGCCCACAGCTCCTCCCTGTTCTGCAGCAGTATCCGCAGGTATGTGATCGGTCGAGCATGTTTCCTTCCACAAGGTGCATGGCATAGGCCTACTTTTAAAGAGATTCAGAAGAACACGGCCTATTTAAAAAAAAAATAGCTGCCAATAAGCGCCATTCTCAATAATCTTTGTAGTGACTACTGACCTTACATGGTCAGAGTCAGTGATCACTCTAGCAGGGCCTAGTTTAGAATAACGTAAGAGTTAAGATCACCCAGAGATTGATGAGATCAATAAGATCAATATACATGTTTGTTGAACTATAGAGTCTACATTGCTGGTCGACGTCAGTACGATTTTTTGCTTAAATATATTTTACAGATATTTTAGTTTAATAACCAAATACCGGTACATAGATATAGAAGTAATGGCGAATAACACAAACATATATACTAAGAAACTTTTGTGAGTTAATTTGCTTGCGTTTAATTTTTAATCTCTCGGTACATTTCTATAATGCGAGTATACTCGGTGCATGGAAACAAAAAATAGCTAGGATATGACAGAATAGGCCTAGCTTTTGAATAATTAAAAACTTTAAATAATAATCTGCGAGCTGAAATATAATCTAGTTATAGACACAAGCATTCAAACAGCAAAACGGACCAACGGAGCATCAAGCTGTTGCCCTGCAATAGCTGATGCTCGTACATTCAGTGGATCAGTGGATCTGGATTCGGAAAGTCACACTGAAGTCAGCTGCACGCAGTCCGAATACCCGAGTTTTCTTAAGCCCGAACTCCACAATTTTGATTAGCTTTAGATTTGTTGAATGCCTAACGAGTTGTAAGATGTGCAGAGATCTAGACAATAAGTAACGTATTAAAATGTTACGGAACAGATGGACTTTGTGATTATTTGGTCGACTTTTGAACAACTTGAGCTTGATTTCTTGCAGATTAGTTGTACCACTAATCTGCAACAAATCGAAACAAGTGGAACTTAGGCCTGTCGTCGGTGTACAACACGAACGCGTCGGTCGGTGAGTCCGTCAGTGTGTTGTGTTCTGTCTGGACAACATCCATCGCACACGCATCATAATGTCACCGCTGCAATGCTGACGGACACAATCCATTTAGGTACATAACGGCGGCGGGAGGTCGAGCGGTCGTTCAGTGTATCTATTAGGCTCGCGGCGCGGCTCAAAGCTATCGCGTTCGTCCGTCGGTGTGCAGTTCAAACGTCTCGGTGTCATCCGCGCAGACCGTCTTCCCGCCTCTCCGGAGCCGCCGGCCATATGGCAACAGAAGCTCCGCGAGCGGCCCAGAAGCGCTTCTTCAGTTCGCTTCGGCAGAATCCACCGGGACCTCGGCGCACGGTCTTCGGGGTACGAGCACGAAAGCCGGCGCTGGTGTAGTTTGGCAGGCAGACTCCAGACGCGGCTCCGCGCACTTTCGGCGGATTAAAAAGTTCCTGCGTATTTCCTTCCGTTCTCTGCTGGTCGTCCGTGCAAACTGCAAAGAGTCATTGAGGACGAGAACGATCGATGAGTGCGTGCGACATGCATGCAACTGGAGTGGAAGCAACAAAAACTGCAGCTTGAGCCAACCAGCTCATCTGCACGACGACGACAGCGGCGTCAACACCGTAATTATCATTTTTTCCGCATGGCGCCGAAAGATGCACTCGAAAAAACCATCTTTCCGCGTATGCACACCATCCACTGTTGCTGTTTTGAGCGTGAGAAGACTCTGTGCAGTGTAATTGTCGTAAACCCTGATTTCGTAAGTTGAAATTCATAAATTTTTTGGTCCAGGCTGCAGACTGAGACCCCAGAGTTTGCTCGCAGTGTCCCCATGCCGCGGCGCCATTTGAGAAACTGTCGTATTCGTTGTCGTTATTTTCTGCAGCTACTGCAGTCACTCAAGAGTCTCAGCTGGCAGCCGAGTGACTAATGGGGTGTTTACACGATCCAGCAAACGTCCGGCAAACTTCCAGCAAAGGTAATGCTGGATGTTTGCTGGATCGTGTAAACACCCTATAAATCGTACATCATGGCTGAAAAGTTTAACGCACGTCCACTCGGCGCATTAATTATCTTGAGATGAGTATGTTGTCCCCAGGTTATCATTTGCCTCGCTGTTACTAACAGCTGCCAAACTCAAACAACAAAAAATACATTTATAAATTGTAGTTATTTAACATATTAAAATTACTAAAGAAAATTGCTTCTGCAGCGCAAGCGATTCCGCCTATTGCTACACGTTCCTCGCTGCTGTGGTCTGTCTGTCACATGTGGTGCACCATACTTAAACCGTTCTACAGATTTACCTGCCATTTATCATGTTCACTGTGTCAAATGGGGTCTCTGCTTCTGGCCCATAGCGAGAGGGGAAATTTTGGGGTTGAAACTCGAAACCAAATCATGCAATTGCAATCCGTCAGTCTTATGCTGCTACCTGGCTAATACGTAATAGGAAAGCGATTCCGCCTTTTACCAAATTACTTAGGTTCTTGTTATGTTATCAACCGTCATCATCGTAAGGTCTACTATTGTCATATACTGATATAATCACTATTTGATCGCCAGTTTGGTACGTTTGACTCGTTCTTATACGGATGATTTTATGTTAATCAAAAATTGTCACATTTTTATTTTGTTTAGTTTGTGCTACATAGTAACATAGTTACGTTACTTTTAACCATTTTGTATGAAGACAATCAATCACAATTCAGAAATACGCATCGATGACTGGTGGCATGTAGTAGTGACACTCGATTTTTAGTTGACAATTTTTAAAATTTTAAATGACATATTTGGAATGGAACAAAGTAACCAAAAAACCTTGCGTTGCCGCAAAAACTAAAAAAATAATAATAAACTGTTTGAGAACTTCATTTCGACTTTCGTTCTTCACTACGTATGTTAATAACTTTTATTGTAAACTCGGCAATTTTCTTGCTGCGCATTGCGCTATTTTATTTATTTAATATCAAAAGCGTACACGTCGTACATAAGAACACAAAAGAAAAAAAAGCTAATGAAATGAAAAAAAAACAAAAAATACACAGTAATACCAAACACAAAATACAAAGTGTGCTATACGAGCACTAATCCGTACATAACGATACAGTTGCCTGGCAAATGTCTAATGACACGAAATTATCATCAGTCAGCCTATACACTATATACATAGTGCCACGTATCTGGCGCAAGGACACAGAGATCCGCATACATGACAGTCAGGCAGTAAGTGAATAAGTCGTTCGGTAAGTAATACAATCGGGACATTAAATGTACAAATTGTTGATGGATCAGCCGCAGCCTCAGTATCAGCAGCAGCAGCAGCTAGAACAACAATGACGTCTTTGTACGCTGCTCGGCGAGCGCATCGTCATCATCATCAGTGTGCGGGTCTACGCGCCGCCGGACATGCAGTATTTACAAGCACGGAAATCTATTCGTGATCGCTGAGTGCTGTACGATAGAGCGGGACTCAAAGTCAGACTTGGAGTTGATGCAGCCACGCCCTTCCTGCGCCACTCGCCGACGTCCGTCGACGCGGCGTCGGATGTTCATTGGATGCGGCGCCGCTGCCTCTGCAACCGACGCTCCAGTTGCTGCTGCTGCAGCTTACAGAGTACAGACGCCGTATACCGCCGACTTCTCGACCGTCGAGAGGTGATAATCTGATTAGGAATAATTTCATTAGGCAAGACACGACGACGACGACGACGACCAACGCTAATCGTCGTGGTCGACAGCTGATAGTCGTTGCTAAGTCGTTGGCTTGTCGGCGTAAATTTGTAGGCCTAACGGCTGCTGAGCCTGCGCGCCACTTAACTCTGCATGAGAAGCGTTTAACGCTCGCCTCCTTTGCCGACTTGTGATATTACTATTATTATTACCACGCCTAACTAGTCGCAAACCTATACTACGAATTAATCCGTCGGTTACCTGCGAGACCGTGCGATTTCAGCGGCGCGGTGTTTTATCGGTAATGGTTTTCCGCAGTTTTTTTCCGCTGGCAGATTTGCGCTGAGTCGGACCGGAAACGGAAATAGTTTAGCGACGTGGTCACGTGACGACGACAATGAACAGCTACGCTGCGGCGTCGGTGGACACGAAGGACAGCGTCGCCTGTCTGCAGTCGTATCACCGAGCCGGCGCCGGAACAGGATTCATCGACTACGGACGTCTCTATCAGTCCCAGTCTCAGTCATCAGCCGCTGCCGCCGCGGCGTACCTCGACCACTATCGTCTGCATCAGCAGTCCGCCGGCTACGGTGCCGGCGAACAGTCCGCTCCCGCCGGGCCGTACTCGCTCGCCGGTAAAACGGCCGCCGGTGCCGGTGGCTACGAGCAGTACGGGTACGGCAACTTTTTCGACCTGCAGGAAACCTTCCGGCGCGACCAGCGGTCACTGTTGCACGACGCCGGCGGCCTCAAGCGACTGGACTCAGCGGCCGCCGAGAAAACTGCCGCTAGCCGGAGCGACGTCGAACGAGCGGCGGGAGCAGCGGCGGGCGATCTGACGACCGAGTCCGGCAGCGTACTGCAGATCAAGTGTGAGGATGGCGCACCACGTCCCTCGCATCGACCCCAGACGTCAATTTCACACCATCAGCATCATCATCATCATCAGCAGCAACACGCTTCATCTCAACCTGCTGCTGTAGCCGGTGCAGGCTGCAGTCCGACTAAACACCATCACAGCAAACACGCCGCCACCGACTCCATCAAGTCCAGTAAAGGTAGGCCTATAGACGCATCAAGTGCAGTTTTGTCGTAGGCTAATTTCTCCGCGTAAATTTTGAATTACTCTATACACGCTGGTCCATGTAAAATATACCACGTTCTACGCCGCGTTATGCGTCTTGGGCGTCCGTCTATCCGTCTTTTTGTTTCGTATGGGCTGCTATATCTCGACAGTAAAACTAACGTTTTCCGAAACAGGATTAACCGGTTTGCCAATTTGTAGTTCAAAAGAGAAAAGATCAAGGTCACCGGACGTTAAATTCGACGAACACAAAATTGAGGCCTTTCGCGTATTGCCCGCAGTTCGCCAATTCTGTGTGTGTGACGTCGCAGCCGCGCGTAAGAAAAAGACAAAGGGCCGCCGACAATAAGTATAATTTAGGCCTTAGATATTTAATGATCAGATTTTTGTTGGCGGTCATGTGCCTCAGATTAAAATACCCTGCATGCAGCAGTAAATTTGCAATTGCTTGACAATCGTTCGTTATATTGCTATGAAATTCCATATAGATGGAACTTTCGCTCCCACAGTCAACGTAACGTGGTTTCGCTCCCCAACATGTGCACGAATTAGGATTATTTCATTGATAAACTAAAATAATATTAAGGCGTTATGGCTTGCTCGTATTTTTGTACAGCTTTATTGTAGTAGAAGATGGCAGGTTCTAGCAAATTTCATTATTAATTATTTTATCTTAAATATATTAAGTTTTCTAAATTCTCCCTTTAATTACATTTCTTTATAAATTTTCATTGAATTATATTTTTCGTCAAGTTTTTACCATTAGTTTAACTCTTGTCTCTTCCCTACACCCTAAACCCATTTTTAGTCTTTCGGAAAGGCTAGCTGTAGCACGTCTTCCCTAGCGACAGCTAGGCTTTCTTTTTAAAACTTTGTGCATTTACACCGCATGCTGGCGTTCTTTGATGTCATCTGCTTCTATTAAGTGTGTAGGCCTATAATGTTAACTTTTAGTGAGTAGCGAAAGTTTTACCTCATTTTCGCTTAGGGGCTGAAACTTTCGCTCCTGGGAGCGAAAGTACGTGAAAGTTCCAGTTACCATTCCCTTCCCCCATAGCTAATACGCTGAATTTTAAACCAATTTTTGACTTCATTGTAAAAATTGTTAGGGGGCGGTTTCCAATATGGTGCATGTGTGCCAGCAAGCCTTGGTCATTCTCTAGCACTTCTGAAAATTTGAGGGCGCAGCGCTTCTTAGCGGCCGAAATGTGGTCTTCCGAAGAAGTCAATTTGAGTGGATCAGAGTCCACTTCTAGATCTGTGTTGTCAGTGGACCAAAGTTTACCGAACTTTTCTCACCGGACGCGAAAAGAATCGCTGTGAAAACTTAGTTTTCCGGTTTTGGATATCTCTATCCGTTTCGGAGGTATTAGCAATCGAAATTTTAAGTTGTCCGAAATTGCGCCAAATTCTGCTTGTTTTAGCCCCCACATTTTTGGAGGGTAAGTCTTGAACGATATGTTTATATCTGGCCTTTCTTTCCTGGTTTACATAGTAGGTTTTACCATACAGTTTACCACACCGGTTAACGTTTTCGTCAGTACGCGCGTGCTTCGTTAATCGTTATCTCGCTCTCATGAATTTGGTGGGTGCTTTCTCTTTTCCGAATGTTCTTTTGTCAGTGCACGTTCAGGCCTGTACGCTGTTGCAGTTTTTCTTCGAAATTTCCGTCAATATATTTGGATTGCCGTGGGAGAGGCGTCGGCACTTCTGATAGCATATAACCGCGCAGCATGCTGGGTAGTCACTCCGACAGAGAGATCTTCATGCAGGGTTTAGACTGAGAACGAAGATGCAGTCAGCTGAGCAGCCGGAGCTGCAGCGCAGGGCGATGCGCCTATAATTGACGCTGGACAGCTGTCAGTCAGCGCGTCGTTTGCTATCACACCTCGTAAATCTCGCGATGACGACCAGCATACCAAACCGACCGATGACCGAACGACCGACCGCGTTCAGCTATCACAGCTGTCTGTCCGTCTGTCTGTCTGTCTGTCTGTGCATCGCTTCGTTCTCGTTACTTACTAGTAACGCCTTTTTGTTGTCAACTACGAGGGGCGTTCAAAAAGTAACAAAAAGACGTGTACGTCACATTCTTTCACTTTCCAGCGGTGTCTTCTTATTTCGCCTAATCCCATTGACTTATAAAAACTTAATACTATTTCGATAACGGCTACGGTTAGATTAGGATTGGGGTTAGATTTAGTTTGGGGGTCAGGTTAAGGGAGTAAGCGAAGTGGGAGTACTCTCTTTTCAACCTATATCGTCTCTTGCAATTGACAATGCTCTTGGTCCAGCGTTTTTAAAAAGTTCAGATTTATCCAACAATATGCCATGCAGATTACTTCCTCGTGGTCAGCAATTTTGCGTCCTTTTGTGAACTTTTTCAGTTTGGCTTTGGAGAAACGCTGGACCATTTCATTTGCAGAAGACTATGTTGTTGAAAGTGACAATATAATGATGATGTATACGTTGTACATATCTTCTGGTTAACTGTGTCAGGCTACGAACTTTTTGGAACGCCCGTCAATAAATTAATTACCTTGAACAGTTCTTCAATTTTGTTGCTATAATGCTACTTATAATAATAGCCGACGTATGCGAAAGTTCTTCTGAAATTAAATTATTCGAATTTCGTTAGTTTATGGCGTAAGATGACGGAAAATGATAAAAGACTTTTTTACGTTTATGCATTTTGCCGTTTCTGTTTGCGTTATTTGACACCAGCAGATTTTGCCTCACCTTCTGTATTTAACACGTCGACATTCGGGCTGTTACACTGCAATGAATTCGCTGACTGTCGAGAACAGCTGTTGACAAATTTTTTTCCAGTTAGTATCCCGACAGTTGTTTTGAGCTACAGCATAAAGCCCAAATTCCATTACGCCGACTTTGTGCTGTCAAAGCCTGCAGTCATATATTGTAGCCGTGCTCCTGCCGTGGAGTGCCATCTCGGTTGCCATCATCATACGGTTGGCAACTGAGTTACTGTAAATCCACCATTGCACGTTTGAGCGAGTTTCTGCCGCAAATTCCAGTCTTGCATTTTCAGCGTCCCCGCTGAAAGAACATTTTTATCTCATTAATCGTAGGCAGTATTTCGTTTGCAGTGGGTGTTCCGTTTGGACCTGTAGAAAAGGTCCAATATAGAGATTTTAAAATCGCCGATTATTATTTGTCATTTCGACAAATTAAGCCGGAAATTTTATGGTATTCTTTATTGATTTAAGTAATGATTCAAAAATTGGTATCTGGTAGGCCGTATGGTACGTATGGTTATGCATCTAATTTAGTGTCTTCACATTGTTTGGTGGCACTGACTGCTTCGCGTTAATTTAACTAACGCAATCTGTCAATACGCCAGACAGTTAAATAATGATCATTCAGACGGAAATGCAGTGGTTATGTTCACTTCTCGCACCTGAGACCGACAAATCGCTCTGTGACAAATCAATACAGGGTTCAATGCCGCTGTAAATTTTTTCACCTGTTTGTCTGCAGTCTGAACTGTGTATAAAGTCACTGGTGCTGCAAACGATTAGCCGATCTATACCGAGTGTTTTCTTAGTTTTAATCGATTAATTTCTGATCGGATGACAATCTGTCCACAGTCTGTTCTTGATATATTCGACATTAAGTGTCGGTCGCGTCGGTACCCGTAAGGTAGGTCAGCCAGTTCGCGAGCATCCATGCATCCAGGAAGTCGAGGTGGCGATTTGGCGGAAATGCGCCGTCGACAACCGCTTCGCGCCGTAATTAATCTGAGTCGAGATTCGCCACTACCTCTGGAGGAAGCATTAATTTGCTGCTACGCCGATGAAGCGGCGAGGTGGCATGTATGCTGGACGGATGTCGAAGAACGATTAATTGCTGCCGGGTCGCCTCTGCGGTGGGTCGGATGGGCAGTTGCAGTGCTTATCTTGTGAGCCAGCGCCTTGCAGTGCTGTATGATCCACTCCATTGCATGGTATAGCACAGTGCGGGCGCCGGCGGCCTGCACTGGCAATAATGTGAGAGATAAGTGTGAAGTCAGCGCGGAGGTCGACGTCGAGGCTGATAAGGCAACAGCGGGCAATGACAGAAATGTCGGACGGGACGGCGACAGCGTTGACGTTGCCGCAGACTCGTCCGCTGTCCGCCAGATGTCGTCGTGAGCTTCCGCTCTGGAAGAACGACAGGAACGAACCAGTGAACGCTGGCGGTACGCTGTCACTTTCAAGGCGATAATACCATGTCTTGACGCTACTAACCAGGGCCCGCTGCCTACGTCCGGCGCGCTGTCTAAACGTTATTCAAAGCAGACGGCACCATATGCAGCTCATGCAGGTCCTACCTACATGTATATATCTCTCTAGACGCCGCAGGACGCAATTTATAACCGACGATCAGGCGAGCGTCTGTCAACGCCCAGTGATAGCGAGATAACAGGATGAAAAAAACAACAGACCGACACCGCGAAAAGACAAAGAGGCGATAAGCTGCCGAGAAGCTTATGAATACCCGGCAGCAGGGCATGCAGGAATAGATGAAATAAGACTGCGATGACGTATCGGTCGCTTCAGATGAGCAAAACGCCCAGGAATGTAGCCTACGACCTTTGCAGCTTCTCTTCTCCAGCAGTTGTCGTTCTACGAGCGTTTCATATATCAGTAAATAAGTAAGTTTATTAAATACACGTTACGTGCGCACGCGATTACAATAAAAACAGATAAAATAGCAATTCACTATATAGTAAATATACTGAAACACACTAAGCTGTCGCTTCGATATCTAGCGGCGAACCGAATTCGTTCCGAGTAAGGCAGTAGCGGTTGCCAAGGTGAAACATGAACAACTAAATATTGTAATTGACGAATTATTACAGTTTGTTATTTACTGTTTCAACTTCTTTAAGCCCGAGATGCTTGCAATGGAAGTATTAACACGGCTTAAGGCTGGAAATTGATCCAAAAACTTGATTTCTGTTTTTTAACAAACCCAAAATTCCTCAAAAGTATTAAATTCCTAATTTTATCCTTTTTTTGCTTTTTTATTTTTTGGGCATCTATGACACAAATCAAATTTAATTTCGTGTTTAAATCGTGAATTTTGGTTGCATGTTGTGCGTGCTATAGAGTTGGGTGGGCGAGAGAAGGAAGGCAAACCTCGCATCAAACCACGGCGGAACCGAACGACATTTAACAGTCAGCAGCTCGTGTCGTTAGAACGAGTCTTCGAGCGCACGCACTACCCCGACGCTTTCGTACGCGAGGAGCTCGCCAGGCGTGTCAACCTCAGCGAGGCTAAAGTACAGGTATAGGAACGTTTATTCACCACAATCAATGACAGCAATTAAACAATATCGTAACAACACGAGTCCAGCAAAAATAGACAAAAGTTAGGATTTAAAACGATAGAGTAGGGCCTAATCCTGTTTTTTTCTTAATACTTGTCTATTATTCAAACCATGCATGTTGTTTGCCGCCCGACGCCCTATAAACGTTACTGCATGACTCAGCGAATTGTCTAGAATTTTTATTCAGCGTTTACGAAGAAAGCTTCAGTGGTTGCCAAAGGTTAAAACTATTAGTAAGCAAACGTTGTAACTTGATGAATTCATAGAGTTTATTAGTTTTAATGCAGTCATTCATGAGTGTGGTAAGCAATGTAAGAGTGGGGCCCGTGGCGAACGCGGGTCATGGTTGGGGATCGTGCACAGTCGTCAGAGTATCCAATTACCTTGTCATCAGCTACAGTAAAGCACACCTCTCTTACATTTTGGACGACCGTGTACTTACGGTCGTGCCTATGGCACAGGGTTGTGTCTGTCTGTTACGATGTATTGTGGCTAAACGGTACGTCGTAGGGGGTCGGCGATAGTACCGTTGAATAAAGCGATATCAAGTATTTACAGGCTGTCAACATTAACCATATCGATATCTGCAGCGGTTTGGCCGCAATTTTCAAGGCAAAGTTGCTGCCGCATTCATATGCGGCGTATCCTAGCGTTGATTCTAGCGTTCGATAGCAACGTTAACAGAGCGTGTATAAAATGGTATAAAACTTTGGAAAATCGCTTTCTGTCCACGACCGGAAGTCAAACGGTGGCTTTCGAAGATAGGCGGTACAGTTAGCCCACCCTAGCGACAGCTGGGCTTCTTGTTAATGATGGCGAATATAGGCCTAGTCGTTTATGTATGCGACGTTCTGCTGATGTACTTTAGCTTGTTTTTTGGCCTGCATCCAGGTTTGGTTCCAGAATCGTCGAGCCAAGTTCCGCCGGAACGAGCGCAACCTGTTGTCACAGCGTCACCAGACGGCGGTGCTGTACTCGGGCGACGCCGCAGCCATCAGTCTCGACCCTACCTCCGCAGCCGCTGCAGCCGCCTTCCAAGCCCGCATGGCCGCCTGCAACGGCGCGGCGGGTCCTTACCGCACGCCTGCCGACTACTGGGCGACGACCGGCGCCTACGCCGCCTACTCGCCCGCCGCCGCGACGTTCGACCCACTGGTTGCCGGTAGCTACTGCGCACGCGCGGCGGCGGCAGGTGCGACTGGAGCGTTAATGCCGAGCTGTGCCATGAACGGCGGCACTGCACAGACCCCAGCGTCCACACGCGCCGCGGCCGCCTACTCACACGAACAGACTGCACTCGCCAGGATCTACCAGTCTGAAACTTCTTCATGGTGATGTCAGAGTTTAGAAACTTTGACTGGTTGCGTCGCTTTTACGCTGCACGATTGTTTGCGTTCCGACAGACGAACGCACTGCATGGCGTCCTTAGAGGCGGCAAACGGCGCATGATCGTGCACATTTTGTCGCTGAACTGTTTGTTAAGTTCTTCCTGTATATAACGACTGATATAGGCGTGGATAATCACAAAGTCTGTGTTACTCTAAAAGCTAATTAATTGACGTGTCATCATGCAACCGGGTTTCCTTGACCTGGGCTATCCACTGAGTTTTATCACAGTACATACGCGCCAAAGGCGTATTGGCCTACTGTATGTACTGTGGTTTTACTGTCTTCGTTTACGCCTAACGGTTTCTTCGCATTTTAGCGCGCGACACTGTGTCTTATATGCCCACCAGTTCCATTCATTCGTTTATTTGGCAAACTGGTTTATAGGTCTGAAACAGCTGCCTCTCTTCCTACCGAATCACATTATCACATCCTCAAAATCAAGGTACTTCTTAGGCCTACTTTTACTTTATATTCTCCAGGATTGTGCCATCTGCAGTGGATCGACCTGCGATGAGCGTGCAAATTAGTCTTCAGCATTTTCAGTCATCACGTCAGATGCGGACAACAGTTGCGACCGTTTTGCAAAATATCATTACTGTTTATATAAAATAATCTAAGTGCCTTAACAGTTTTCAAATGACGCAGAAAGTCGCACGTCCTGCATGGAATTTCGCAGCCGGCGGAACCGACAGCAATTTCGTTTTCAGCGTCGTCGCCAAGTTTTTTCTTTGTTAACACAATAACTCATGAACCGCTGCACTTATAGCTTGATGAAATTGTGCACGAACAAAGGTCAAGGTCACACGGGTTTTTGTGTGTTTTTGCGTGTGTGACACTGCGGCTACCCGCGGGCAGTACCTTGAATGAGACTTGGCAGTCTTGTTAGGCATATCGATAGAGGCTTATAAGCATTAGCCGGTGACTTATGTACGAAACTGTTTCATCACTCCAGCACATTTTGTGACAAAAAAGTTATTCAAAATGTAAAAATGACCTATAGCTTATTGCTATGGAGAATGGAGATAATGGTAATGATAAAGAAAAACAATAATAACCGTGGTAATAATAAGTGCAGTTTGACTATACTGCACACGACTATATATACAATTGATACAGAATAGAATAAACAAAAATAATTATTTTACTCACCAAAATGATGACTTGGGAAAAGTTTTCTTTATTTCGAAAAACCTATGAATAATCGAAAAAAAATTCAAATTTTCGTTAGTTTCCAGTTTAAAATTACCAAATAATTGAGTTCTGACTTTTGAGCTTTACACAGATGGACCTGGGTGCATTTGTCGGAGATGTGTACTATTTCTTAACTGTATCTCGAAGTATCTCGCTACTGTCTGCAGAACTCAAAAGAAGCCAAAGACACCAAGCCAGCATTGGCGAGGATAAAACCTCTGAAACATTTTTTTGGCTCTGAAATAAATGATCTTGGATGAATAAAGCAAGAATATAGAGTATAAATGCCTTTTGTTATAGTTGTGACTGTTGTACTGGTGCATCTAATGAATTGACACTTTATTAAAAATTATGCCGTTTTTGAATTTTTTATGCCTTGAGGATACACAAGTATACACAGTGTTTTATAAAAAGGACCCCTTTTTTGTTTTTTTCATAATTCACTTAAATGATGATCAATTTACACAAAATTTAAACCAGTTGTAGCTGAAGAAATACTAGTTCAAAATATTGCAACAAAATGTGGCAGTTGGTTAAATATTCTTTGCTAATCCTGACGTAATGCTGACGTCATAATGTGTCACGGGTACAAACTGGATAGTCTCAACTGGTGCTGTCAGTTGCTACCCTGCTCCAATGGTGAAGAATCTGGTTCATTCATGACAAATTGTTTAAGTTTTACAGTTACAGTTACAAAAGCATGCAAAGCGATGGCATTTACGTGTCTGTGGGGATAGTTGGACTTTTACGCGTTCGAGCAAGACACTAGCATACCGAGCTTGCAAAATGGTTGCATTTTTGGATCGCAAGACGCCTGATTTCATGTCCCCATGTTGTTTAGTGCTGACACAATAAACATTTTTCACTAGCAAACCAGATTAAGCTTACCATCGAAGTGTAAAATTTACCATTGTGTAAATTGACCATCATTTGAGTGAATTATGAAAAAAACAAAAAAGGGGTCTTTTATGAAACACCGTGTATAATAGTGCTTCTTTATGGTGACAGCATGTTTAGTAATAGATTACAAATGATGGCAAATAAAACGAATTTATTTTGTTCATCTATACTTGTTTACATCGTTGCCTGTATACATGTAGTTTCTTTGGTTGTTTAATGGAATATCAACATCATAGTTTTTTCGTAGATCAATTAGCTCAATCGTGCCATCGTGGAAATACGAATTTCACTAAAGGTTAGTAATTTAAAGGAATTGATGAGCAGCGATAATTATAAATTTATAATGATGACTATCAAAGATAACGACATACAATATCAACGGACATTACAGCATGATTTTTACAAACTGCTCCGGACATCTGACCACACGAAAATGATATTGCCCAGACTGACCACCAAATCTGTAACCAAATCACTATAACAGCAGCAGTTGTTGCTGCAGTCAGTCGTAATTAAACGATTGTGGATTTTAATCGTCATAATTTTTGTAACGATTAATGCCATGTGATGATCGTATCTTTTCAGTGCAGCTCTGAACAAGTAAATGGGCGACATCATAAAAGTATACAATCATGTATGTTGGAATGTGCAGAAGCCCTAGTTCGCCACATGAGACTGGCTGGAACGCGTAAATCTCGCGGTCAAGAGAAATGAAATCTTATTGATAGACGTGCGTCATCTGCCACCGGCACCTCCTTCTTCCGCCTTCTGAAACCGTTTACAACAGGACTCCCGTTGCTTGACGTATTAACTAGCGCCATATGAGGACTGACTGAAGAGGCGCTAGCCGTGTGCACACTCAAGGAGTCCGTGGCACACTGCATGCGGGTCCGGCTAGAATAAAGACTGCATATAGAGGGTTCTCTCGGAGAGATGCTGTCCTCCGGCGTCGCCGCAGAAGAAACCACCGGCGACTGACTGACTGACCGGTTATCAGTCCAACGCATGCAACTGTCTTGTTAAACTTATTGAAATCCTAACGGAACCTGCGATCTAGCCAAGAACGCTTACGCGGTTCGCACATGTGCAATAAAACAAAATACTTATTTATTTTGTATTACTGTAAAACTTCACGCGAATTTCTGCAATCAAATACAAGTTCTCAGTAACTTTGTATATAGTGCCGCAATCATCTTTGTGCAATGTGCATGATAAACAGTAAACTGAGTTGACAGCAACCGCTTCCAATAATTGTTTTATTTTATCATAAATTGCATCTTGATCCAGCGAACAGCAATCTCTTTAGTTACTAACTGGGTTTTTACGCGCAACAGCACGTCTATCGTAGAGTCCGTCCGTCCGTCCATCGCACTCTGGCACTGTATCAAAACGGCGACAGTTAAGATCGCACAAACTTCACATTTAGCTAGCACACAAACTTTAGTTTATAGCGACAAAATTTCGTGCCCCTGGGTAAGGAGATTTCAATAGAACGAAGGCGTTAAAGATGGGTATACCACCTTAAGAAAACGTTATTTTACCACTATCGACTCGTCTACCCCCATGCGTGAAAACAGTTGCAGATAAGCTCAGACTTGTTGCTTATCGTAACAAGCACCTGCACCGCTGACACGCTTTCCAACGTACCAACATCGATGACTTTGAACGACCTTGAGCCCCACAAACAAAGGGCTTTAGTGATTTTTTTGCAATTTTGGCCTGCAGCGCACATTTTAAGAATGAATTGGGCCGAAATGGCTGGAGATAAACCGAAACAACCTGCGAATAAAATTTTCAGCATCAAACATGGATTTTAGCATTTTAAATCCCCTTAGGTTTTAGGAGTCTTTAGTACTGGGAGTGAAATTTGGGTATTCTTCAAAATGCGCGATGCAGCTGTCTACTGACTTAGCATGAAAACGGTTGCAAATAGCAGATTTGCTGTACTGCACAAGCAATGTTAACCACTTTTTCGTTTATACAGTGCCTTTAACGACCTTAAAATGTACAAAATGAGTTTTTATTAATTTTTCACGATTTTAGATTGTGACACATATTTCAATTGTGAATTACGCTGAAATTACTGCAGACAGACCACGACAATCTGCGAATACAATTTTTGGAATAACGTGTAAATTTTAACCGTCTAAGTTTCGATTTTTTAGGTTCAAGAAGTCTTCCGTACGGACTCTACAGAGGTTTCAAATTTGGCTGATTCCCAAGGTGACAGCACCAGTGCTGTCGCGCTTCACGTGAGCTTTGCTCAGATTACATGAAAATTGTATGCTGATGACGCGGCAACTTGTCTTTGATTTTGATGCTTTTGAAATAGGCCTACAAAAGCATTCTAAGCAAATTTTGTGCTCTTATTTATCTTTTGCTTACAGAATTACACGAAAGTATTACGTCATTGCATGTGTCGTCGTTAATTCATGAACCAGCGAGTGGGCGCTGCATGCGTGTACACCGTACAGTACAAGTTAGAGCTGTGCTAATCGCCGCTGTAATTGAACTGGCTAACGACTTGCCGCCGATAACTACACAGAATTAACGGAGGAGCTGAAGATAAGATATCGTGCGCCTGGTGCGCGTCTGCTGCGTCGACTCTTGAGCATCCGAGAGTCTCTACATGACCAAGAGGTGATCAGTCAATGTTCGACCTGTTCTGACAGCAGCAGCGTCGGCGGCGGTGTCGGCATCACAAAGGCGGGACGACTGTCTTACGACGAGCTTGCGACTGTCGGTGCGGCGTCACTGCACGACGAATTAATCAGCCACAACGCGTCCGTCTGTCCGTCCGTCCGTCCGGTGTGTCTTGTTTGCGTATCAGGTACCGGCATGCTCCGCTCCGTTCGCGCTGGCGCCAATCTGTTCCCAATCAGTGCACCAAGCGGCGCCGAGCAACCCGTCTGTAGGCGCCTAATGGACGGCCGCGAGGCGCGTTCGAGGAAAGGTAGACCTGCTGCCGTCGAGTCGACTGTGGTACAGGAGGCGCCCAGGGCGCCGAGAACTAAGGAGTCGGGCGGTGCCGTACCGGACCGGGCACAGACCGGGCCGAGCCGGTAGTTAGCTGTTACACGATGCTACATCAACGTCTTGTTGAGCAGCGAGCGATGGAACGGCTTGTTTCGACGTCTGATGCTGCTAACAGCCTCTCTCCGTCTCACTTAATTCTCGCGAGTCTCATGTCTCTAGCCGGCGGCGGCAAACGCTCGATCATTGAGCGCGAACCTTTACAACTGGATATGCACGGACGCGCCGCATTCGCCGGTCATCATCGCTCGCTAATCACGTTACTAACACGCTACGTTGTAGGCCTACCTAGGCCTACTGTAGCTCGTTATTCACGCCTCTGTACTCGGCGTTCACGCAGCCGAGAACTCAGAACTTCAGCTATACTGTCTTGTTATCTTCAGCCCATGGGCGCCAATCTTAACATGTCTCTGAGACATGTTCTCCTAAACGTTTTGCTTCCATGACTGTCTCGCTACCCAAACTGGAGGAATTGTGATTCGGAAATACGGAGAGCTACCCCATTGTAGCAGAAAAGTCATTGGAGGCGAAGAATGCACTAAAATCGTTTGTGGCTGGGATTCCGCTGGGGGATCCGACGACGCTCCCCGTGTTTTTGTCTGGCGAGCTTGCTTTTAGTCACCAGTCCTTTAGCCGAAATAGTAAGTAAGTAGGCAATTAACTTTTAATAAATAATTCTGAGCACAGCGGTTGTAAATTTTCTAATGACGCGTTCACTTTGAATTAAATAGGCGTGGTCTACTAATTTTATGTCTAACATTATGCTATTACATAGGCCTATTTCAGTTATTAGGCCAAAAACAAGTACGTAAAAAGAAGTATTTTGCTGTACTACTTAACAGCAAGCTTATTATGATTTTGAGCTATAAAATTTTCACAAAATCTGAATTTTGCACAGTAGACCTAACTTTTTCTTTAGCTATGCACAGTTTGGTTGCACAGCCTCGTATTCCGGACAAATAACTTAGCAAACGTAAGTCTTAATTTAACAGTCACAAAAAAATTGTCAGCAAGAACTTGCATGCACTACGTCCACTCTAAAAACAAGAAGCCCAGCTGTTGCTATAATAGCCGACTGTACTGGTTGTCTGTAACCTTCAAGGTCATTCGAGGTCGATGAATTTCATCCTATTTTAAAGGGCGTATGCCACTCCCAAAATTTCCTATTAGTGAGTTAATAATAACCATGGCCTATATGTCTCACCATTTCCGAGATATGGCCACTTATAGCTTGAAACGTTTCATTGAGAATTGCAACCAAACCGCTGCAGATAAAGACGTGGTTAGTATTGACAACCTATAGGAAGTCGCCAGCTCCCTATCCGATGGTACTATCGCCGACCCCCTACGACTTACCGTTTAACCACAATATATCCGTGACAGCAAGACGGACTGACGACGACGGACGACAAGCATGCTATAAACGCGACCGTTACTTAGTATGGTCGGCAAAAAATTCATGTCAACAAAAAGCATCACAAACTCGACAAAACAAAGATGCGTGAAATATAAAAATGCTTTTAGTGCAAAATCGAAATACAATATTTGCTGCATGATGTGAAAAATAGGTCTAGTTACTGCTTGTGTAGGCCTACTTATTTTTAGTGAACAATGTTCCACACAATGGTCGTAAATCGAAAGGTCGGCTGGATGACAATAACGCAATGTGACTTCGAGCCAATATCAGATTAAAACCGCTAATTCGTTTGCAAAGAAACACGGCTGCTGGCTGTCGCAGCTTTACGTCGGCACCGCCTGTCGACGCTGGTCATGTGACGTCGATCACTTCCGGTTGCGTCACTACATCTCGGAACGACGCGTGGTTGTTCGGCCACGTCTGCAGGCGAACATGCGCAGTCGCTGCTGTAGAGTAGCCTGTTGTCGACGTGCATGCACGACGAGCACCACGAGCGTGGACGTCGCGCTGCCGACGACGAACCGGAAGTCGATGCCGCCGCGTCATGTGTGACGTCACTTTCGGTGCAGCGCGACCGGATGCATGGCGCAACGGCACAACAGCGGGGGACCGTCTTGTCAATCGGCGTAGCGCCAATTATTCTGCGATCGCGACTGCAAGACGTCCAACTGCAGCGATGGTTCGAGGATTGGTCGTGGACGATGCTCGTTGGCAGTGTACCGGCGTCAGACGAAGGTCGACGGTCACACTGAGTGCAGCGCTCACAGTTCCACGCCGAGCCAGTCAGAACATCATCACGCCTCAAAGTCGCATATGTGACCAGATCAACGTCATCATAGCACGTCGTCGTGCTGCCATCTCCCACCTCGCGGCGCTCCGACCTTATTGCTACCAGCTCGCCGCTGTCGACAGCGTCACTGGACGCAGACGAGGGACTCAGACAGTCGCCGGCAGCAGAGTCCGGCGTCACCACTGCGAGATAAAATTCGATGCCACCAGCGCACGTGGTCGTGACAGGACGTGTGGATGGAGTGACAGTCGTCGGGTCCAAATAATACGCTCTGCTACGCGTGGAACAAACATTTACTGCGGAAAACTGTTTCGGACAACTTCCCATGACAGAAAGCCCAGAGTGGAAAGTGCATGGAGTGATGGTCGTTGGGTCGAGCAAACACCTGTAAGTCTCGTCAGTGACGACAGACTGTTCACGGTCGGATCTCTCGCTGCCGCCGCCGTCCACAGGACGTCGACGTTTTCCCCTCCAGCAGCGACGGAGACACTTGGACTTCACCAACCGATGACGCTGTGACGTCGCAACCAGCGCAAGCACCAGCAGCAGCAGCAGAGCGACGGCGAACAGACACGAACCGACCATCACACCACGCGACCACCACGAGTGAGACGTGTTTAAGCCGATCGCTGCAAAACACGGCATTAACACTTAACAAGCGTGATTTACTGCTGGTCCGCTTTTGCTACAGCCTATTAAGCACATTTTAAGCAAAATCTTTTGTTACTAATAGGCCGAAAATAGCAGCAAACTAATGTAGGCCCCTACTGCACACATCATGGGCCTAACCACTAGGCAAAGTATGTCGCTAGCTCATGTCGCACATAAGAGGTTTTTTCAACCCTGTGTTGGCCATTCGACCAGTGTATTTTTTATATAGTTTGTCAAATATTAGGCCTATACATGTATATAGAGTATGTGCTGGTTGATAAATTGAAATAAATAAAATAAATAAATAAATAATTCCCCGTTCTGGTCAGTCGTATAGCCTAATTGGGCTACCGGGGGTAAATAACCTGTTAATTTGTCTCAATAGACTATGAGTTAAATCGATCTACGACGGGCCTTAAACAACAAATGGATACTACAGTGTAATGCTTCATTTCGATTGTCAGTATCTGTGACTATGTTTAGACTTGAGAAGTTGAGATAGTCTGATACCTTGTGCAGTGGACTCATTGGAGACGTGAGTGAAGACGGTAGTCTCGGACGATAGATAACCAACCCTGTAGTCCAGGACGGAATCCGACTGATCCTCAATAACTGACATGCAACAAGTAAAAATTGTGCAGTATGTGACAACGACATAATGTGTGTTATGTTCGTGCACTTTTTCATTAGGCAAATTAAGTCTGTGTCGTGAAGAAAAGTTCTTTCAAATAGTAATGGTCGTTCCTCGTTGTTCTTGTTATAACTCCTCATCGTCACTCGCTAGGTGGCAGCATGTAAAACGCACCGGTGTATTCTTGATACTATGCTCTGGTCTCATGTAGCCTAAGATAAAACATTTCCAACAAGGAACTAGGTAATTTGGTAAAAGGCGAAAGTGCTGATCAATCCTGCCACCTGATAAATCATAAATCATTTTTCTTCAGCAATTGCATATCTTGGCTGAGGATTTGACCCCAAATCTCCTCTCCCACTGGGGTCAGCGACCCTGCAGTCTGACACTATAGGCCTATAGGGGGTCTTTGTGACATTGGACCCCACATCATGCCAATTGACATCTATATCCTTCGAACGGTTTAGGCAGGGAGCACGAATGTGAAAGACAGACGACAGAGAAACCATGCTACGAGAAATGTGCCAGCAGAATCGCTTGCTCTTCAAGAAACAATTCCGCCTAAATAGACCTAAATCACAAACGGCAAAAACACTTTAAAGAAAATTATGCGCATTTGCAAACATGTTTTAGACGTAATTACACAAGAATAATTTGCTGTTGGACACGGACGGAGGATCAGCGAGGCTGCAACATTTTTATGTTCTGCTGCTCCTATAATTACCACTTCCTATCTTCAAGCCATAAGCAATAGGGCCTACTGTTACTCAAAAACTTCTCTGCGAAAGTTTATACGAGGGGCGTTCAATAAATTCCAAGACTGTTTTCTCAGTAACAGCTAAAAACCAAAACTATTATGAAGTTCTACAGCCACTAATGCACATCACTTACTGTGGTTTCATTTATATCGTCGTGCGACGTCGTTCTTATTTTAAAAGGCCCATTAGACAGTTAAGAAAATTGAAAAGATGGACTGGGAACTGCTACAGCATTTGTCATACAGCCCAGACTTAGCTCCAAGTAATTTTCATTTGTTTGGACCACACCGCGAATCATTTGGAGACATTAAACTCAAGAACGATGAAGACGTTCCACAGCATTGTGTGTGGAAATTTCTACAGATGCCAACAATAACTTAATGCTACGGGTTCCAGCCGACTTATAGAACAATGGAAACATTGCAGTGAACTGCAGGGCGAATATGTTGAAAAATAACATAACTGTCAGAAATGTGCGATTTACTGTCGTTGTATTAGGGATGTTGTCCTGGAATTTATCAAATTAACGCCCCTCGTATATGCAAACCGTTGTTGTTTTTTTTTGTTTTACATGTAACCACCTCCACACTAACGACTTCAATAGACCAATATGCCTTAGGCGTAAACGAAATCAGGTAGGGCATACGTTTATCTAGGGGCCTATCAAGCGAAGCAAAGTATTGAATAAAAAGCTATAGATTTGTAACCGTCGCAGAAAGGCACGCTGCAGTAATCCCAGACCAGATCTTGTTCCGTGCTGAAGCACCAAGGTCCTTCAGTACGAAGCAGCGGGTCAGGATTCCGACAGTAGTTGACCGCGTCCTGGACACTTTGATCAGGAAAATCCATATCCTGCAAATCACAGATTGAAACAGTAGGCACAAAAACTTACGGTTCTCTTATTTTTCTGTTCTTTTAGTAATTAAAGGTTTGGGGAACGTTTCATTTTTACCAAAAATCACCAAAAATTGTACGGCCGCTAAACCCGTTGGGAAACTTAATACTGTACTTTCTAAACCCTGCAGTTTAAAAGCAAGGAAGGAATCAAAAAAGTAACATAGCATGGGAGGGGAATAAATAGGCCTACGGTAAAGGAAGGTGGAAAAAACATTAGCTTACAAGAGTTTACCTGGAAGTCGTGTTGGTGCGGGTACTGCGATATCCACGTCTGACATTCTAGCCCTCCGCGTGTCTGCGCTATACGACCGGCATATTCGCTCCCTGACGTCTGATGCTTGCATTCTATCAAACACATTCACAGAGAACAATTAGCAGCAGATGCCTGACTTAATTTTAATCCACGTCACTTTTAATTGTTGCAGTGCAAAGAATGAAAGTACGAAAAACAGAGATATGCGTGTCTACAACAGCTGTCACGGGCTCATGGCAGTCACAGAAATAAATGGGCAAAACGCTCAGCTTTTTACAGAAAAACCACACGATACTCCATATTAATACTAAAACGTTTTTACATATTGAAGATACCAAAAGTTTGCATAAATGTGTAGGCCTAGAGTTACGCTATGTTTATTTCCCACTTCGACAAATCTAGCCTACGCCAACTGCTACTAATCACGTCGATAAAATTATAACACAAAGACCCAGTTTTCAGTCGCGACATATGGGTCTGTAAGTCGTTTGCGACATTTGTGGCGAATGGGGCTACATAAATGTCTTGTGACTGATTGACTGACTGAATGATTGATTGGCACGACACGTACTGACTATAAACAACCGATCACCAGGGACCTGTAGGCAAAAAATTTCCAGTCAACTTGTAATTGATGAATGAAATCAACTGCACGCCAGAGAATGTTATAGCAGCGGACTCAGTCGAGTTTTTCAAGAAACGTCTGGATATACGCATAAACTCAAAGAGATGAGCAATAAAAGCTTCTGTTTATCGAGGTCATAACCTGAAACTGAAACAAAACTTGCCGCAGTAAGGCACGTCGCAGTACTCCCATCGGACGTACGGATCCACGGTGTAGCACCATGGTCCTGACGAGTCCCACGGGTCCGGATTGCGGCAGAAGTTGGCGACCAGGGCGAGCGTGGAGACGGAAAAGTCGTGGTTCTTGTACGAGTGTGTGTGAGGCTGCTCTGAGTCCCAGCGTTGACAGGTGCGTCCAGAGACCGTTCGCGAAATGGCGCCGCGGTACTCCGACCCGGACTTGGTCGACCGACAGCCTGCCACACCAGACGACATCCGCACGACCAGTTAGCGATCGACTCTAGGCCTATTATTAAATTAGTGACACGTTTCCTTTAAACGTTATTTGCACTTGTCTATCTAGACCTAGTTGTAATGGTTGTTAATGTAATAAAATGGCCCTCCCTCCAAAACCCCTTAACGGATTTCGCTGAAATTTGGTGTCAATTCCTTGCAGGTAAAGGTCGTCCTATCTTCAATTTTTGTCTTGGTCTGCTGTCTGGTTTCGCATAAAAAGCAAAAGAAGAAGAAGAAGACACAAAGCGAAAAGAAAATGATAAGGCCTCACGTTACTACGTACGAACGGCCTAATTAGTTAGCAAATGTTTTGTAAGTACTTATATTAGCACCTTCCACATTATGCTGATGATATTTTCTTACCAGTATCTTCACGACAAGCCCTACAAAATGAAATACGTAAGGGAGAAAGAGAAAATGTGTTCTATCGTGAATCTTTTTTGCTTACATACAACATCCTGTATATACACGCGCAATCATATAAACTTATGAAGCAGTGGCTATACGTGGTTAGGTGCAAAAAAAATCCGCATAAATGTCTTTCTAACTTAAAAGTAACAAGATCTACCTTAAACATGCTAATTTTTTGCAAGACTTGTGCCACGTTTATACGCGCGAAAGCAGCTACTGCTTTCAGTGCGTCTTAGCCATCGGAATTCTGTCCGTACGTCTGTCAGTCTGTCACACCAGTGGATCAGTCAAAAACAGTGCAAACTAGGATCACCAAATTGTTATCGTCGGCTGCCTGGAAAACTCTAGTTTTTCCGTAAATTCGAAGGGGGTCACATTGAACGAGGACGCTAAATGAGAAGGGGTGGAAAAAATTTGCGATTTTTAGCCAATAAGTCGGTGTATCTCACTAACGGGGCGAGATAGGGCCTAGATTACTATTAATCACTAATAGGAAGTCGTACACTGGCTCCTGATTGTTACCAAATTTAATGACCTTGGATAACCTTGAACGCTAAAATAGGGGGTTTTATAGATTTTTTGGCGATTTCGGGCTGCGGGACACATTTCAAGAGCGAATTGCGCCAAAACCAATTGAGATAGACATGCACAAGCTGCATATAAAATTTTCAGCATTGAACGTAAATTTCAACGGTCCAAGTCTCGATTTTCTAGGTTCGAGGAAACCTGCGCACGAGGGCATTAAAAACGGTACCCCCGTAAAAGTCGCTATTTTTTCGACGTTGGTCAGTCTTCCGTGAAAACGGTTGCAGATAAACATGAACATGCTATAGACTTTCGCGCGTCTCGTGAGCATTAGCTCAAATTTTTTGTCATTTTCGCACAAAACCAAACCATGGTGCAAACTTCAAAAAACCTGTAATTTTTCAATACTGGCAAACGATTACTGTATTAACCAATTTTATGTTTTATCCGCCAGTCCGCACTCACGCACCGCAGAGGGGGATGGTGCAGTACTGCCAGACGACGTTCGGATCACTGGTGAAGCACCAAGGTCGGTCTCTGACACCGCCGGGGTTGCGGCAGTGGTTGCCAGCAGCGGTTACGTTAGCGTCAGAGAACATCCATCCGTGTCTCAGCGAGTGCGAGTGGGGTGTCTGTTGATCCCAACGCTGGCAGGCGCGGTAAGTCGACGTGTACGAACGCGTGCCCCGGTACTCCGCCGCCTTAGCCGTCAGACGACACTCTGACAACCACATCGCAATCGACCATTATATAAACTAGCACGCGTTTGTTTATCAGTAACACAAAAAATGATAACAAACAAGCAAATTAACAAAAAACAAATTAATTTGTCAACGGGTGGAATGGCTCCTCGTTCGTATTCGCCACGTGGCAGCGCACAACTGACAGTTTGGTTGCAATTTTTAATTGCATGTTTTTGGGGTTTGGGTCCCAAATCTGTTTTCTCCTGACATCCAAGATGAGATGTCGTTAAACTCCGCAACTGTACCTGCGAAATAACATCTACATGTAAATCATCGAACACGTTTAGCAAGAGGGGAATCATGTGAGAGACAAACAGACAGACCACCCTACGCAAAATGTGTAGGAATAGTCGGAATCGCATGCAGTGGCAGATATTCCGCCTAGCGATTCTGCAATTATGAGTCTGGTAGTCATAAACCGAAATTAAATGGCAATAAACTGATAAACTGATAACAATAATATATTTTATAGGCCTAAGTGGCCTACTTTTCTGCGTCTGAGACGAGACGGCTTAATAAAGTAACATTTATATTGTAGATGAGCCTAATTATTAAGAAATCGGCATTTTGTGATCCAAGTAAATCGGCGTCAGTCAGTTTCTTTGGTACTTGGTGAAGTTGTGGGCGTCACCGATCATTCGTACATTAGGGACAGTTCTGGTAGTTCTCGCAACAAGACTTGGAATAATCAACGAGCGACGACGAAGACGCCACGCGGGCGATGCTGCTGCTTAATCTATCAGCCGGTGGTCGCACTATCGAGAACTTTACGCATTTCAGTGGCGCGATCGATAGACGATCGAATGGAATAGGAAAAACCAACCGCCGCCGATAAGAACCGGTCCTCGGAGACAGACATGTCAGCTCAACACCGTATAAACGGCGCTTCACGGGTCAGTCGCTTGCGGACCAACTCAATTTGCATCAACTAATGCATCGTCCGCGTGCCGACGTCTTGAGGGATTTGATGCGCAGAGGCGTTGAAATGACTCGTACACAAGCGCTGATTTATCGCCGTTGATCCATTATGTCATATTCCGTTTCGAAAGCCGAAGCTATTCTTTATGCGGCTTACTTTTACAATGACGTAGAACAGCACTGGAACTGGGTCACACGCACATCTACTGTACTGACTCGTAATTTATTTGTTTGTTTCACTTAAAAATCGTACAAAAGCACACATAAAGTAAAAAAAAACTCAAACAAAAAATGACAAAAAATTGAATTCTGCGCAGTGCAAAAATACCGATATTCAGTAAGCTAACACAATCAATCTAACTCCAAAAATTGTTTATTATTGTCTACTACACATAAACGTCTATTAAAAATAAAAACGCATGATGATACAGTGAGTTAAACTATTTATACGTGTCAGTTAACTTCGTTAAATAAAAAAAAACATTTAATAGTTATTTATATCGACAAAATTGTCTAAATTTTGTTTTCCGAAAATTAATTTAAACTACGTTTGATTCTAGTAAATAATAAACTGTACAAAGTGAATTTACAGACCCATAGGAGCAGACGCAACTGCAGGTCGCGATAAACGGCGACTGTAATCCATAACCACTTCAGCAGCCTGCAACGAAATATACATCATCGATGTAGGCCTACTGGAATATTACGCGTTTAGAAAACGTCTAATTCAACATAAAAGAATCAGGACGCCGCCAGCTTCGTTCATCTACGACCAAAAACTAACGCAGCTTTTGTCATGAGGACACGAATTCAGTTCAGAAAGTGCGCTTTCTCCGTCTGCAGCACTCTGCCGTACAGGTATCTGGAATCAGATTAAATTCCTCCCCACATCAGGAACCTCCATGTTGCTTCGCATTTTTGTAGAGCTCTTAAAACGTATCCGTTTTCGTGGTTGATCTAAACATTGTCGTGCACTATCGGCGTAGGTAAGGCGCTATAGCATTTTCGATTACAACAATATTACGATTATTTGTGCAACAGTGACTGTTTTCGATCCATTTATGTACATGCATGCAGAAAGACCAATTTCAGTCCCTTGCCAGACTCAAATTGGACTTTAGTCCTTATTTTTAAAGACTTGGAGTCGGAGCCACTGGACTTGGACTCAGCGTTGTATGACTTGCAAATAACCAGTTAATCACAATAGTAGCCGTACTTTTTTGTATTTTAATTAATTGTTTTGTAAATGTAGTCCACCTCGCTTAACACAACACCCGTACATGGTTTATTCGTAAAAGTATAGCGCAAAATATTACATAATTTCTAACATTCTGTTGTGTTGTTGTTTCTCACCGCATTCTCAAATTGCAAATATCAAATTCCACGAGCACTGATGTGTCTCGTAGAACTCATTGGACTCGGGCTCGGACTAAATGGACTGGATGGACTACATTACTGCTTCGATCCAGCAGCGCAACGTGGACGAGTAACCAAAGACTATCGGAATGCTGCTGCTGCTGCTGATGCTGAAAATGATCGATAGAATCAATCGTTGATTAACGACGTGGCAAGTTGCTAGGTGACGTCACTGCGCAGCATCAGCAGCCACAGACTGATAACACACATCACTGAGATGCCATGCTGTGGAATTAAGCAGCAATAGTGCGCAGTAATTGATTACAATTTCGTTTGGTGGTATATTTTGCTGATTGCATAAATACGAGAATCGGTGAAAAAGACAGAAGCAAATGCTGCCACACCACCTTATATCTGTTGTCACACTGTAAAATTTGAAGGACCAATTGTACAACTTTTTACTTGTGTTATCCATAGTATCTAGCATCAAATATTGATAATTTTGTTTTAAAAGTATTTATGATCGGTAGATTTATTTTTACATAGCTAATTATTTTCTTCAGTCCTGGTGACGCCTTGCCTTGCCTTAGAGTAGCCCGTCGATTACGATGATGACGCATCCTGGTGACGACATTTAACGTGACTGCAATATTTTGTGTCATCGCCTGCTGAACCCTTGGTGCAGCAGTGAACAAGGCCTCATTAACGTTGACCATTGACCAGTGGCGTGCACAATTCCGACACATAAATAGAAAAAAGCAAACCATTTAAATATTCACAGTAGGCCTAAATAACAATTTTTCCATTGTTTTTATACGAAATAACTGCTGTAATATAAACAACACATTTTCTTTACAAAGTAGTGTGGCAACACATTTAAGATAAAGAGAGTCTTTGCGTTGCCTCTTCTGCAGTTTATCACTCAGTGCACAAGTGAAAAAATGGTTAAAATCGGACCACATTGCCAAAGTTAACGTGAGAAAAGTGTAGTGGCTTTGACTCAATTAGAACACGCTGTATTTGTGTGCCATGCTCGTTAATACAAACTGTTTAAAACACGAAAAGCTTTTTATGCAAAATTTTGTAATTTTAATTAATTCTCTGAAAGTTTTTTTTCTTACTTTTAGTGTAGCATTTTTATTTTTTAATCCCGCTGAAGGCTGCAACACGAAATAAAGATGTTTCATTTATTCATACTCACCTATATGCACGGCAGACGTTTGGAGTCGTCGGCGTTCTTTATGCACTAGAACACGTCGACAAACTGCTGCTGCTGCGCCTGTATGGAAGACTGATGTGGCGGTGATGGGCAGTGCTAGAGTTATAGGCGTAGCTACTATGCTAGCAGACCTACAGTCGCGTGTCAACAGCAGCATTAGCAGCAGCAGTAAGCGCCGTAGTCGACGACTCGACGAAGCGAAAAAAATCTGCCGATAAAATGAAAGTGGACGCGAAGCTGCCATCAGTAGCGAGACCTCCTCTCTCAGAACTGCTAGTCATGGATGCGGCATGCTTCAGCACTGCATTGCCTGCACGCTATATTTATTTCCCGCTTACACGTTTTGGAATGTATTTTGCGTCAGAGCATTTTAGCAGTACAATATATAATACAATGTTCTTTTATTGCAATGGTGATAGTGTCAGACTGCTACGAAAATCAGATGTGGTCATACAACAAACAGACAGCTGAAATATTAGGCCTATAATAAAAGTAGGCTATATGCTAATAGGCAAGCCTATTATTTGTAGGCTTCTAGAGGAAATCACAGCCACAACACAAAATACGAAAATACATACTAAAAAATAACTAATAAAAAACAAAAATGCAGTCCACTGGGACTGACATGATTGACGTGCTTGTTTCAGCGACAAATTTGGAGTGTTTTAATTCAGCGATATTTTAATATTGAAATTTGTTTTAGTGGTAGTTTTTATATAGTTTTCGGAAAATTGATAAAGTTGTAGTTATAGTTTTAGTTTTGATTTTAATTTAGTTACAGTTTTTATATAGATCTTTCACATTTGATTTAGTTTTAGTATCAGTTTTAATACTTCAATTTGTTTTAGTTTGTATATAGTTTTTATACAGTTTTCGGAAAAACAAGTAATTTTTATAAAGCTTCAACACAAGCTATGTAGTACGAATGGTAGCATAATCAATCATGCCTTAATTTATGTACAGACAATTAAGCCATAAATCAGTCATTTAAAACAATCATACATACATGCAGCTGCACATGCAATAAGCAAATCAGAGGCTCCAAATGAAAGTTTCAATCTATCTCAAAATGATCAGTTGTACAACAGACTGGTTCCAGCTGTTTCTTTTCTTTTACAACTGTTTTAATTTTAACTGTAGGCCTATAGCGCGCAAGAAGTGCGTCTTTTTCGTCAAATAGCATAAAATTTGGCACACGCAAAGTATTTTTAGCCTACTGTTACGGTGCTTAAATGCACACACTTTTCGCTGTTTTGTCGTTTTTGAAAGTCCGTAAGTTGTCTAAAAAATAAACATATGTTATAAATGATATATTTATGCGCACTTGATTCATGAGATGGCTCGCTAATTTTGTTTTTTTTCACACCATCTGTACGACAGCAATAATCCCTTGAGACCGCGAAGCAGCGGGGCGTACGGAAACGAGAATTTAGCGTAATATGCTGATCAGAATAAGTTGTACGTGTAGTATTCAATCGATTCGTCTACGTATTGTCAGCAGCAGGAGACAGGATGATAGCTACACGGCCAACAGTCGGATGCGTCGGAAATGCGATCGGTTCGCAGAATGTCGTCGATGAATACTGATCACTCGGCGAAACCGACGCTACGGCGAGTTAATTAAAGCGACCTTCAATCTTTGGTACTAAATGACGGCTAGCTAACTATTATACCATTGCGTCACACTATCAAATGAATAAAATTCCTATACTGAATAACAGGTTAGTAGAGCATCACTCAAAAACAGGAGATATGCCTAAATCTGTGATTATTAAAGCTTACCGATTTCGCCCAAAATTATTCATTTAGTACTCGATATATGACTAATTTTTAGCCGACCGTTCTTAATTATGTTATGGATGTCGTCTATAGTCTGTTTGTCGTCGTCCGTCTTTCGTAACAGATGTATTGTGGCTAAACGGTGCGAATGGTAAGTCGTAGGAAGTCGGCGATGGTACTGTCGGATAGGGCGCTGGCGACTTCCTATGGGCTGTCGATAGTAACCATGTCTTCATCTGCAGCGGTTTGGCCGCAATTTGAAATGAAAAGTTTTAAGCTATAAGTGGCTGTATCTCGGAAACGGTGAAAGATAAAGCCAAGGTTACTATTAATTACTAATAGAAACTAGCATACGCTTTTTTAGATTAGATAAAAATTATCGACCTTGGACGACTTTAAAGGTCACTGACAACGAGTACGGTCGGCTATCCCAGCGACAGCTGGGCTTCTTGTTAAACTGTAACGTTGTGCGCTGAAACGTGTTCGAACATTAGGCCTACTGGATTGAATGCATACTGATTAAGCTACAGATGGACATTGTATCATGAATCTACGAATAGCTTGGCCTCAGGTGCCGTCAGACGTGTTTTAACAGGCGGTCAGTTGAGTGTGTGAGTTATAGGCCTACTCACACCTCGCAGCTGTACTCTGTAGCACTTGGTCTATTCGTAGAAGTACAGCGCAACTGCTGATAACTAGTGAAATTATTACCAACTCCCAGTGTTTTATTGCACTCGTACGCGTCATCACAGTACTGTTATTAGCTTCATCAGCCATTCTGTTATCAGTGTATGCTAACGAGGTCACGTAAGATTGGCGAGTGTGTTGTAGTAGTCCAGGTATCTAGTGCGAGCAGAGTATCAACTACTGACTAACGATAGGCGTGCACAGAGATTACTGCAACTGTCAATAACTAGTGACAAGTTTGACTCCAAGTAAGTAGCAACATTTCTGCAAATATTGTCGGTTTAATAAAATAAAGCATTTAAAATTGCGGTTAAGATGTGTGTCGTGTTGTTTGTACACTGTGTTTCAAAAAAACGGGCACCCTTTTTATTTCTTTCATAATTCACTCAAATGATGATCAATTTACACGAAATTTTTACCAGATGTAGCTGAAGAAATGCTAATTCAAAATATATGGAC
>Ga0209367_1001078_pt1 | contig 32017 bp, 17 predicted proteins | sample WorMetLIZISLAND2_FD_187412 | JGI IMG/M metagenome (GOLD analysis project Ga0209367, IMG submission 187412) | Marine gutless worms symbiont microbial communities from Max Planck institute for Marine Microbiology, Germany - Olavius geniculatus... ...
ATTACGAGCACTTCAACAAGACAGGGGGAAATGAAAGCTCCAAAAAAACGGTGAGCATTTCACCGCATAAACACACGAACCTTTATTCATGGCAGCACAATAACGTGCAATGCACTTTTATTTATTTATTTAGCGACAAGGGAGGGGAAGTAATGAAAAGGAGTGAAATGGTAAGGGAGGGCAGCTCCCCCCAATTCATAATACTACAAGACTAATAATAACAACAGTAATAATCAGTGCCTTATAACGCGCCGTTAGGCCGTTGGGTTATATTGTTTTTATTCTGAAACATTTCATCACGTTTACAACATGAGTTCACCCCCTGAATCCCACGAGTGCATCATTTAGGGCTCCCTATTGTAAAATGTGGGTATATAGCGTTTTCGCAGTCTTAGAAATACGTAGGGGCCCATGCAAGTTCTGCCGATTTTTTGTGAGTTGCAGCACTTTAACTGAACCGCCCTGCAACTCTCGTCGTTAAACCGTTTGGCGTTCCATAACAGTGGGGGTCCAGCCTCCAAACTAACCAATTCAAACAGTGACAAAATTGAAAGAAAATGCAATACTGCGTCCCCTGAGCATCAGCTAAAGCTTATTTCTGCCGAGTAAAAAAATACACAGAGCCGCGGATGCCTTGGAACGAGTTTAGCAGATTAAGTCAGTGGCGCAGACAGTGGTGGGGGGGCAGGAGATCCATTCCCGCGGAATGGTCGGACATTATTTTTGTTAAAAATAGAAATTAGGCATGCAGGGAAAATAATTAAAATATTTTAAGGCTATAATGCGCCAAATTCGATTCAAGGGGAGAGAGGAGATGGACAGGTAAAAAATGGTAGGAGAAAAGATGGGAAAGGAGAGTAGGAGAAAGGGAAGGGAAGCCCCCCAATTCACATTTCTGGCTACGCCACTGCAAAGAGTTAACACGTGTACGGTAACGGCAAAATAGACCTGAGACGTTTAGCTCCTGAGCAAATTCCTGACTATACGGGTGCAAATACACGCACTATTCCACAGGTGGCGCTTTGCCGTGATTTGGGGCCGACACTCCCCCAAATTACAGCTATCTATAAACCGTACCCACGACTTTCTGGATGTTTTCTAAATTATAATTGTACCTTGAAGGGTAAACTCAAAAAATAATGGTTTTGGTGTTGTGGGGGTCAGAGAAAATGGTAGAAAATAAAAGGAGAATAAAAAATGAAAGGGTGCTGGTGATGATAATTTAAGTTGCTCCCCAGTCGTTCTGAATTTTTCTCCCCAACGCCGCCTATGCACTTCGTCTGAAGGTGTCCACACACGTAAAACAAAAAAAATTTAAAAAATAAAACATGAAATAAAAAGGAAACAAAAGAGAAAGAAAACAATTAAGATTTGGTTTTGTTTCAGCCTTATTTCGTTTTTATTTCACATCGGCGGGCTTAAGACAGACACAGACAAGCAAAAAAAATCTAATCAAAAAAAGACAGATAGCACATTAGAGAGGTAACGAGTTAATTCGTTTGATCATCGGTGATTCAATAACCGACTCAACGCGCCTCACTAAACACAACTCAGTTAAGATGCTTCAGTTCTAGTAGGCAACCGGAAACTTGAAACTGGGGAGCAAAGGGACACGAAATAGAAAATGGCTGATAATTTCCATGATATTCATAAACTCTGAATAATGACCGTGTTAACTCTGGACGCATTTTATCATCAAGGTAACAGGTGAAAAGCAACAGCATTTTCCACATCCATCCACGCATTTAACGGATGCAAACAACATGCCTTACTTTCTTCAGTGGAAAATGTGTAGCATCTACTAGTATGCTAATTATCCATCAACCCCAGATTCCACACTAAGGCACATGTCGGACCGCTCCATTTCATCGCACGAGAAATCGCCACCAAAAACAGAGATGGTTTCTATTCAGGAACTTAGTTGTGCGACTCTTCAAACGTTGAGCAACCCGCAAATCAGATAGGCATTTGCTCGATTTTGTTGCATGTCTGACACGGCCCTAGGACATCAATACACTGTGTCTCAAAAAAAAATATCCCCGACATTTTCGACTGTAACTTGAAAACCAATTATCAGATTTTAATAATTTTTGCTACAAATATTCCTGACGCAATTTGCCATCAAATAATCATTCAGTTTCCCACCTCACCTAATGTATGCTTCTGCATTACCTAGAGAAATCAGATCAAGCGAGATGTGTTAAAATAAAAGAAAACCTGAAAAAACATTCCCAACATTATCGATCGTGCCTTGAATAAAAATTGGCAGATTTCAATAGTATTTGGCAGAAATATTTCCGACACAACTGGCTATTAAATAAATGTTTTAGTTTCCACCTCGCCCAACGTCTGCTTTTGCACTACCTGGGGAAAGCATAGCAAGGATAATATGTGTTAAAATAAATGAAAAAACGTGAATAAATTCCATCTATCCTAATCTGGGGGCCCCAACAGCAGGTCTATTACAAGGTTTGACTGTCTTGCAGCAGTGTATCTACCAGATGAAGTTTAGGAATGTTTGTGAAGTCAAGAAGCGACTGGTAGAGCCTGGATTGGTCAGGAGCAGAACATTATTGATACTGCCATCGATAAATAGAGAAAGCGTCTCCTTGCCCGTGTTCGCATAATGGGCCAACACTTCAAGCAATTTTACTGCAGGCAATTGAAAAATGAACAACTGAATGAAATTTCAGCCACAGTGTCAGAAATGTGAACAAAATGTTAATTAAGCAATCACATTACATTGGATAAAAAAGTGATATTTCGCTGGTTGTGCTCTACCTACGTAGTGCAGAAACAAACGTTGGGTGAGGTGGGAAACTGAATGGTCATTTGACGGCAAGTTGTGTCAGGAATATTTGTACCAAAAATTATCAAAATCTGACAATTGGTTTTCAAGTTACAGTCCAAAATGTCTGGGATACTTTTTGGAGACACAGTGTATCATATACAGTTCTAACACATTCTGTGACAACAACAAAAGCAACAACACAGCTGCAAGATGCAGTTATACTTTAGTCAACAATACACCAATACTAAACAATGCATCACTGGTCCTTTACTGAAACAACATTCACTTCCAGCGGCGTCCTGGCAGGTAGGAGATCAGGATATCTCCCGAGGGGGAGTGAGGCATCGCTCCGCCCCTAAATTTCAGTTCGTCGAAAGTTTTTCTTCTCGTCCAATTTTTTTTCGAAAGCACACAATTTGGGGCTACAAATCCAAAATACAGCTCCAAATATCCGACGGAGATGACGTGGTGTTCAAAACTGCAATTGTACTGCAGCGAAATCCCATTTGGGGGATTTGGGGCAGTATCAATGTTTTCATCATCATCATCATCATCATCATCTCTCTGTTTTGAACACCTAGATCTTCCGTCGGAATTTGCAGCTGTCTTTCAAAAAAAAATGGAACTTCTTCCCCTCCCCCGAAACATTTTAAGTTAACCCAAGATGCCACTGTTAACAAATGCCAGGCATCAGGCCCGTCGAGAGAGTGGGGTAGGGGGGTAAGCTACCCCGGCCCCACGACGTTTGGAGGCCCCGCCGTCGCTCAGAAATATATTGCACACTAGAATGCACCATTTCGAGAAGAAAAATTCAAAAATTTTCTCCCCAGAGGGGCTCCACGAAAATGTTTTCCGCGGCCCAGCTGTGGCTGTCGGTGGGCCTGCCAGGCATGGTCGATGAAAAAAAGATTAAGGACCGTACTTCAGATATAAAATATTACACTACTGAATTTGTGTCAGACTTTTGTTATGTTTTAAATCATAATTAACAACAAGCAGAAAATTTGACAAAAATGATCAAAAATTACATAATTTCACCAGGTGCCCAAATTAAATCTTGTTAGTTGCTGAAACGTCAAAATTCTGATAAATGGAAGTTGTATAATTTTATGAATGTACATAATTCACTTTATTCCGAGTCAAAGTCGGTTTATTCAATGATTTTCTTACTTAATTCATGCACAACGATCATTTTGCTGAAACATAGCCTATAATGCCCTCCAGCCTTACTAAGCAGTAACTAACGCAGTAAGTTCATTAATAACAACGTCGCTTAGCTATACATTGGTTGCCGTAACTACATTTTCAAACGGGGGGGGAGAGTTGACCCCCCTCCATAAAATGGCTGACCCCGAAATGGTTGGCTTTTCCTCTGAAGACTAAAAAGCTTTTGGTCAGAATTAGAAATACATAACTACGCATACAGAAAAATCAATTAATTACAGCCCTAAATGTGAGAGCGACAGAATTAGATTCATCATTTTTACAACAAAACTGCTACGAAAATAGCAATAATCATATATATGTCATATAATATACACCACATCTCGAAATGCATGACATTTTTATCTCCGACTATAATTTAAACCAGAATTATCCGATTACAATAATATTGTTACACTTATCGCTCAATCAACAAAAAGTAATTCCATTTTGCCGCCACACTTATTTAACGTAACCGCCCAACCTTGGAAAACTGCAGAAGTGAACTATGAAAATCAGGAATAGTATTCCAGGCTAACGAGTGAACCAAAAATCACCGCTATTGTAAGGTTACTGTTTGAATCATCGTCGAAAAAGAAAGGGCATGTTTTTCGAGACATCGTGCATTTGTGCGCAAACTCAAGCTCTGATTATTACTTGGTCGTCCTAATAGGCAACATTATTGGTCTTGCCTGTCCCTTCATCCGTCTGTCCATACGGGTTCCAAACTCAAAAACAGAACAACGTAAAAAAAACAAAATTGGCATGAACATTCCATGCAACAGGAGCAACAGCTGTGAAAATTTTAGGTTCAAAGGGGGAGGGGGGTTAGCAATGGCCCCAGGGGGTTAGCAATAGCCCCCGGCGGTATTGATGCAAAGACAGTCTTGCTCGTAGTTGTGACCTTGTGATGTGCAAGCACCATCTAGCCCATCCGGGAAAGGAGGGCAGCCTCAGTGAGGTGGAAGCCCCTCCCTGATGGTATTGCCTCTCACACAGCAGACCGTCTGATACCTCCACGAGGTCCCCCCGGGCAACTACATCCGGTCAGTGTGCTCACACTTGGCCGGCTGTAGGCTAATCTCAGGCGCTCATCTCATCGTCGAAGTCTAACGTCGTGGACACGGAGAACCGGTGCAGTTTGACAGCAGTGCGCGTCAACCGTCAACGTTTGCCAACAATCACAGTTCAGCAACAACGACAACCGACAATGCCGGTCGAGTCTGTCAGCTGTGTGCAACGACAGCAGCCTTTGAGTGGTAAAGGTAAAGGTAAAGGGAGCCATGCCCCAGCTGGGGCGTAGGCGGGGTGCTCATCTCCCACTCGCGGCCATTGAGCCCGTAGGTGGATAAACCACTCGAGTCCGTGATGCATGGCCAGTGCGACGCCAGACCTACGGTTACCTTCCCAGCCTCGGGGCATCACCGTCCTTTGACCGGTACCAAATTATACTGCTTGGTGATAGAGGCACATGTGTGTGAACAACCTGCCTCAGGTCGTTACCCGGCAGTGTCCTGGTGCGGAGTCGAACCTGCGCCCCTGAGTGACCTCAGGATTACAAGTCCGGCACGTTACCGTTAGACTACCGAGCCACACAAAACATGATCCACACAGAGCCTTTGAGTGGTGCCCCCGTTCAATGAAACGGCTGTCAAATTCACGAGGGAGAGATGGAAACCCGGACTCACCCTCATGTGGGACATTCTGGTGGAATTCCCCCTCTTCGTGGCATCTGCCCCCCCCCCCGTATAGGCGGCGCCTGACAGGCTCGTTACGTCAACAACAACAAGCTCAGAAGGTGAAAAGTGCGGACAGCCAAACAATATGTCGGCACTGGGTCACATGCAGTTTTCCAGTTTAGATAAGGCGCCATCAGCAAATGTCCATCTTCGGCGTAAACTAATCGTCAATGCCACTTTAACCAACTGCATAAAGCTAAGGACGAACGTGCAATAATGCCGATATTTGTCAGCGGCAAATAACGGAAATCAACTGGCATGATTTGAACTGTAACATGACAGTTTAATATACGAAAGCAATTCCACACGTAATCAAAGCAGTGCTATTTCAGGAAGTTGATGCATAAACCTGGACTTGCCAGAAAGTTTTTTAAAATGTCAGTGCCCCAATCTGACAAATAGGAAAATGAGGTCAAATAGTGCCCTAGCCAGTAAACTGTTATCATGCGTTTCAAACAAACACCAAAAACTGCAAGAGGGACACCAAATAATGTAACATACTGCTGCAAATATTGATAACAGCATAGAAAGGAAAATACTGAACCTTTTTCAACAGAAAAAAAGACTGCAGCACGCTATCTACAATAGCAGAAAAGCACGATATCAAAATTTTGTTTTGAGATCTAAAATTCTGACAAAAAAGACACTTTTTGAAAAAGCTAATACGATGGCCAAGGTTGGTCATCTATTGTAATGAAGCTAATACTGCATATTCAGACCACAAATTGAACAAACAATGGGACAAAGTAAACGATGCATAATTGACATCCACTAAATATGGTGTTGAATAAAAAAAAGTTTCAACATCACAACAACTGAAATAAATTGCACTTTGACAGTAAGTTGTGATACAATATGTTGAGCATTTTCACACAAAAGTTGCTGCAACTTGTTGCGACAACAATATCAATGATCCATACCAAGCATCGAAAATTGCAGCGATGCACAAACTGGAACAGACGTTGCTGCAACAGTTTAGGAAATGTTTGCAAGAAAAAAAAATAGTTGCAGCGGTCGTCCACGCAAAAATGATTGCACCATGTGCTTGCAACATTAAAATGTGACAAAAGATCTCTTTTTGGTCACGTCCTCTACATCGGCGCTCACTCGGTTGATATGCAATATCCACGGGCCTAACATTAACCAAATTTCCCACGATTCTCCCAAGATTTCTAAAGTTTGTCCGAAATTACCAGCTTAGTTATGCACCAGATTATAAAAAAATTTTCCAATGTAAGTTTTTTTCTGACAGTTTCGTGTAAGCTGCATTTTTTCTTCAGAATTTTGTAAGTCTTTTTCTAAGTTTTTTCATATGTCTGGATGACGAACTTGAGCAAATTAAGCCCCTGCTGAACAAACCAGTGCTGCCATCTCGTGAACAAATCCGCAATTCAGCAACAAAATTGTCAAAAAGAGATTAAAAATGTCAACAAATAGTAAAGATGGACATTGACTGTTAACCAATCGGATATGAAGGGACAAAAGATCTCTTTCTGGCCAGCGGCCAATCAGAATCAAGATTGACACGGGCCTTTGACCAATCAGACACACCGGTATACAGGCGGATGACCAATCAGAGTGAGGTACACCTGCCATTGGTCAATCAAATACAGAAATACACAAGCAGTTGACAACGAAAATCAAAATCATTTGTTGACAATGTCGGTGGCTTGCTGCAGCACATCGGCAGGTTAGTACTGACCAATCAAAGAGAGGTACACAGGCCGTTGTAACCAATCTGGAGGAGGAAAACAGGCTGTCGACCAATGGGAATCAAGATCGTTTGTTGACGGCGTCGGTGGCTTGCTGCGGCACGCCGGCCGGGTCAGTCAGTATAGAAGTCGACGTGCTCAGATGTCTCAGAGAAGTTAATACACCTACCACACATCACACGCAAACAGGGGCTTCTATCAATATACCTGGTAGGTGAAAAATAGTGAGAAGTTTTGTTGAGGGTGTAAATCTAAATCAGATCTACACCATTAACAAAACTTCCTCCTAAAGAGGGGAAAGAACCCGAAAGAAGGGGAACTCAAGCCCAAAACCAGGGGAAGAAACTGAGTCCGATTTTGAGTCCAGATCTAGGGGGATATATGCCACTGCATGCGTATTCACAAGCACATTCCTCAAGCAACGACAGAAAAGGTTAAAGACTTTGCAGATGTACACAGTGGGCGACTTCACTTTTTGACATAAGACTTTCGCTGAGCCTTTTTGCTGAGCCAAAGCTAAAGCTGAACGCTAAAGTCTGTACTTAAACCAAAGTTCAACTAAACGATTAAAAATGGCGGAAAACCGGTAAACCTAACAGGAAATAAATCAACCAGTTACGCTTGGACTTGCTTATTTAATTGCGCCACGCACGAAAATATAATTACGTAGTGTCTTACGTCAGTGTGTAGCATTTATTTTTGGTACCAGACTGTTTTAAATTTACTAAACTATCCATGTTAGTCGCCGTGTTTTTGCTCAGCGAAATCACTTCACTTTTTGACTTAAGTAGGTACTTAGACCGAAGTTTAGGCTCAGCGAAAGTCTCAGCGAAAGTCTAAGTCAAAAAGTGAAGTCGCCCAGTGTCTCAATAAAAACAGTCAGAACTGTTTTCGTCATAACTTTTGTCAAATTTCCACCAACTTTGATAATTTTCGGCGCAGAGATGGCCAAGACAATAGAATTATGTAAAGTGCATTCTTTTGCCATTTCCTCTAATTTATGTCAACGCACTACCGTGTGAAACACAGATGCTGCAAATTGCTACATTATGTGGTGATTATTTGTATCAGATTGCTCACCTCTGCATCATCAATTCGAAAGAGGGCGCCACGCGGTATAATAATTTCGTGGTATTAAATATTTTACAGTGAAAATAGGAGACAACAAAATAGTCGACTGATGAGCTCAAAAACATCTAATTGATCAGTGAATGCCATTTGATCAGTCAATCATTGATTCTGATATGAGCCAGAGGCCATGCATCTAAGCCACTGTGTCCGAGTATACGGCACACACAATTGGCCTAAACTCTGATAATTTGCAAGCGAGTTGTTATACAAACTTATAATTTTACTAAATAATTCACATTTTAGTTTATTATTGCTTAATTCAGTCGTTACAACATTTACTGGGGACAAAAACTCAGCGTTATGCAACAACTTAGAGCATGTATGTTTCACACGGTAGTGCGTTGACATAAATTAGGTGAAGTGGAAAATAAACACACCGTACACAATTCTATCGTCTTGGCCATCGCTGTGCCAAAAATTATTGAAATTAGTGAAAATTTGACAAAGTTATGACAAAAACAATTCTGCTGTTTTTTTATTGAGACAGTGTATATAGCTGTTCTTTTAAATCCATCTCAGAGCTATGAAGCGTCACCTGCCACATGGAATAACATAACACCTGACGCACCCACCTTAACCCGAGCTACTTAGGCTGGTACTCGACTTACCTACCCCAAAGGGATGAATAGCTGAGCTGACCTAGGTATTGGTTTGGTTATATACCAAGATGGTTAACCTGTCCGCAGTCACCTATCGACATAATTAGCACCTGACAGTGACCCGACCAGGAGTTAAACCCACAACCTCTTGATTGTATGTCTAGCACCTAACAATTACGCTACCAAACCATCTCAACATTATGCATATTCATCAACGTCCACTGACACCAATGTGAATCCTGATTGAAAAAAAACAAATAAAAATGATAAAACACAAAAAAATGCAAAACAGCAATTAGCAGAGCAGCTGATTTTATGAATGTTAACGTTAATGTAATAGTTCTTGCTACAGCCTCCCCCCTAAAAATGCTCCTCAAATGTGCTGTCAAACTTTATTATGCTTGCAATGTTTCCACTCTTTTACTGGCAAAAAAATGCAGGACTTTTCCAGGACTTTCCAGCGGCCCCACAAAAAAAAATTTTCCAGGATCTTTACACAGCCCATGAATGTTCAGATTTAACATACTGGCACCACAAATTTAAAAGTAGGGGACTACAAGCAATCTTTGAGTGAAGCCAGCAGAAAAAAATGATTTCCACTGGAGCCTATAAAAATGTGTGATATCCGGGATATTTTTCCAGGACTTTCCAGGAGGCGTGGGAATCCTGTGCTTCCTATTATGTTATATTCAAGCAGTAATGATACCAGAGGTTAAAAACAAAAGTTGAAAACATAACTGCTGCAGCTGCTGACACTACTACTAACACTATTACTACAACAACTACTACTACAACTGACTGGGACGTAGTGCTACAAGGGAGCAATGTTGTCGTAGCCAGGACAACACGGCTCTTGATAGCTCCTCTTGACTGACAACTGATGACACGGAACTCGTGTAGGACTCAAACAATGACTGGATTATCAGGCTGAACTGTTAGCCACTGGTTGAGGTTTCAAGCAATACATCAATCAAGTGTAAATTAATAACAATATTTTACATAAGTCCCCTATACTGTCATTAATAGAAGCATTTAAGCCCAGATTCCATTATGCCAACTTCAGCACGACATCACTTTCCCATGACGTCTGCATAGTTCCCAGAACTATTAAGCTAAGGCCTCAACGGCTGGTCTGAAGCCTTAGTGGCCGTTTCAAGCAAACTGCTTGAACTGCTAAGCCATCAAGTTAGCAGCGGTCTGGACCGTTAAGCTTTACCATCAGCTTAGAAGTCCGGACTGCTAAGATGCGTGTCACTGGCAGGCCTGACGAGAGGGGGGAGGGGGTAAGTTACTCCGGGCTCTGCGACATTTGGGGGCCCCAATGTCGCTCAAAAAATATATAATACACCAGAGTGCGTCGCTTAAGAATACAAAATTCAAAAATTTTCTCCCCAGATGGAACCCGCGAGAATGTTCTCCCAGGCAGTAGTACTTCCATGCATCCGACTTGCCAGTCCCATAACATCCCCGTGTCCTGTTGCGAATGTTGCCGACTTACCCACGTCTTCCAGTGACAAAACACGGGGAAGTCCGCGACGTCACCATTTCTCCGCGTGACAAGTCCACAACGTGCCAAAGTCCGTTTGTCGTGTCGTCGTGCTCGTTCCCAAATTCCGTTAGAATGAGCTAGTCGTGGACTTTGTCGTAGACTTTTTCTAACCACCTCAACCTATCATGATGGCTTGGATCCCCAAAAAGTCGCTGACTTCCCCAAGACCCTGTGACATCTCCATGACATATATTATGTTTTCTGCATCCCCCAGCTTTCGAGTTAGAAGCTCGTATGATGCAGACAGAAAAGATGCCTGTTAATATGGAACACAGATAATGTTCTGACAATCTAGTAAAGTATAAAGGAACGTATAAAAATGCCTTATTACACTACTCCAGCCACCCCACCGTGGTCAGCCACCTTGTCGTGGTGGTAGGGCTTTCTCCGATGACCCGAAAGACTTCTACAATCTGGAGGATAGGAGCGTACTAAGAGCTGACCAAATACGTGAGAGCATTTACTACACGTTACCAGTGCTTTTGCGCTGGGTTCGGCTTCACAGCCGACTACGGCTTTATAGCCGTCTACTTACGGCCTCACAGCTGTTATTTACGACTTCACAGCCGTCTACGGCTTTATAGCCGTTACTTGTAACCTTGTGGTTACATTTGGGGATGCGCATTGGGCTGAGCTGATACGGCCTCAGTGCTGGGCAGGTGTAACAGCCTGCCCACCCCGAAGGCAAGGCAAGGCAAGGACTACTCCAGCCAAAAAAAAACTGGACCGTGACAACACAAAAATGTACTGCATGTAAAAAAGATACAATCCAGAATTTCCAGTTAGCGAGTGTGCTGGAGCGGACGTACGAGTCATAGAGCTGAGTCATGTGAGCGGAGTGTAAGGCTACATGACTCACTGGCGCACCTGTGGCAGGTAGCTGGGACTGACAGGCACTACAACAACAACAACAACAACAACTACTACTATTACTACAATCACCACCACCACTAATACTACTACACTGTGTCTCAAAATTTCTGACGCATTGGCTGACGTATCGTTCAGTTGTCCATTTTTCAACTGCCTGCAGTAAAATTGCTTGTAGTGTTTGCCCACTATGCGAACACAGGCAAGGAGACGCTTTCTCCATTCATTGACAGCAGTATCGCTAATGTTCTGCTCCGGACCAATCCAGGCTGTACCAGTCGCTTCTTCACTTCACAAACATTCCTAAACTTCATCTGATAGACACACTGCTGCATGACAGTCAAAACTTCTAACAGACCAGTTGTTGGGGCCCACAGATTAGGATAGATGGAATTTATTGACGTTTTTTCATTCATTTTAACACATATTATGTTTGGTCTGATTTCCCCAGGTAGTGCAAAAGCAGACGTTGGGTGAGGTAGAAATTAAAACACTTATTTAATAGCCAGTTGTGTCAGAAATATTTCTACCAAAAATTATTAAAATCTGCTAATCTTTCTTCAAGTTTCGATCGATAATGTTGGGGATGTTTTTTTCAGGTTTTCTGTTTATTTTGACACATATTTCGTTTGATCTGATTTCCCTAGGTATGCAGAAGTATACATTGGGTGAGGTAAAAAAAACTGAACGATCATTTGATGGCAAGTTGTGTCAAGAATATCTGTACCAAAATAATCAAAATCTGATAATTGGTTTTAAAGTTACAGTCAGAAATGTTGGGGATGTTTTTTTGAGACACAGTGTACTACTGCTACTACTACTACTATTACTGACTTGCATAAGCTACGTAAATAATAGTGTATAGTAGAAGTGCAGGTTGTAGTAGTAACCTGATGTCGGTCTGTAAGCTGCCTATCTCTTCAGTCAGTCTGTTTGCCTCAGACATCATTGCAAGTCGCTCGTCCCTCATACGTCGACAAAACTCTGCCGCTAAAATTTCACAAACCACACGTTTATACTTACATTCACACATGGCGTTTCCCATTAACATTAACATACAAACTATACAGTTCAAATGAATAACTTTAGAAAAAATTACATAAGTTACACAAATTCACCAAAAAAACAACAACTTTATATCTAACTTTATATCTAAGTTATTGTTGATATTTTGGCAACAGCTGCTGCCTTCTTCGAAACATTCAGGCATGACCTCACCGCTGGCCTGCATTGCTGACAATACCGAATAAAATTCCTCTTATATCCACAAAATGGCAATATAAATAGACAAACTAATATTGCACGCATCCCCCGTTTAATATAGGCCTGGAAAACACTTCAATAATGCTAATTTAACTAATCGTATTTTGGCAGTAAAATGCATAAAATGTCCGACAACAAACGTCTATAAAGTCGAGTCAAACTAAAGTCTGAGCACATCTCGTAGTTGACGGAGTTCTAGCCAATTTTTGGCAAAAATTCTACAAATTTCGTTGCCAAGGCAACAAAAGTCAACCACGGTAGACTTACTAAAATTATTTATTTGCTCCACCCTTAAAACCCCTTGTTAGATAATAATAATACGGTTTATTGTCTATGGCAGCCAGTGGCTGGATTAGCATAATACATTATACATTATCTCAGAGATAGCTCGTACATTTATCGAGTTATAGCCCATTTTGTCACAAATTTCGTTCCCATTGCAACGACGGTCAGTCGGGGAAAAATTCGATTGGCAGCATTCACTGGCCCATCCCCAAAAACCCCCTTTAGATGCAAAAATCTCACAGATATCTCATACACAGACCGAGTTATAGCTCTTTTTGTCCCAAAATTTGTTGCCATGGCAACAGGGGTCGATTGGGGAAAATGCGATTAGCGGCATTCAATGGCGCATCCCCTAAAACCCCGCTATAGGGGCAAAAATCTCACAAAAATCTCTTACGCAAGCTGAGTTATAGCCAATTTTGTCCCAAATTTTGTTGCATGGCAACGGGGGTCAGTCGAGAAAAAATGCAATTGGCAGCATTCGATGGCCCATCTCCAAACCCCCCCCCTATAGGCGCAAAAATATCGCAGAAATCTCTTACGCAAGCCGAGTTATAGCCAATTTTGTCCCAAATTTCGTTGCCATGGCAACCAGGGAAGATCCGGGGTAAAATTAAATGACACTATTAGATTCGCCATCCCCAAAAACCATAGCCTAGAACCAAAAATTACGACTCTATCTTATACACAGCCAAAGTTATAACCGTTTTAAGAATTGTTTAATTTTCCCCATAGGCTCCATTGTAATTTTTTGGAATTTTTTGAATAAATACGTTAAATATTAATTTCAAATTTGTTAATTCCCAAAAAGACACATCCTTGCGCAAGACCGTGTCGTTTGAGCCATCGCACGCAAAAATCCGCCTGTGATTAATTTCCACAGCCCTGGTTTAAACCGTATAACAAACAAATTGATCAATAGATCTGTACAAATTCATGAAAGCAATAGTATTGATGACAACACAGAGTAGAACGAAGGTTGTTTGACTCACTTCTTTCCAGGGTGGTGGCCTTGTTGACTTTTCCGCTGGAAACCTGGTTGAGAGAAGGCACCAGTTCATTGAGTGTGTCAAAGCCATGCTGAGTAGCATTGCACAAACGAAGCAACAGAAGTGTTATGCAACCATCTCAACAGGCCACATTATGAGTCTTCCTGTCTGTCTGTCTGTGTGTCCATCTGTCTGTCCTTACATGCTCAATAACAAAAAGCATACTCGAGTGCGCCAATTTCCAGCTGTAGAGCTCAAAAGTCAGGATAAGGGTTAAGAATGCATACCTTAGGACAGTTAAGGAAACCCCACAAATATACACATAAACCCTTTACTGCTAGATACAACTTCACTGCTAACAGTGTGTGCTAAATCTGCATCAGAAGTTCCAGAAGATGCATGTTTTTGGAGTGCTGTCCGTTGTCCGTAATAGCCTTTCGAGAGCTTCCAACAGTTTGGCGCCAATAAACAGCAAACATGTTTACTGATAAAATAATAGCATAAACAAAGTAACCTTCACCGTTTCATTTAGTGTTAATATTGTTTTAACAACAAAACAGCATCGAGAGACAATACCTTGATATTACAGCGACGTTTGTACTCTGCAGTCATATGATGATCCTTCAGTTGTTCTTTGAACTGTACGTTAAAACAATACAATGATTAGTGAGACATTGAAATACCTTATTAATTACTAATTTTATTCATTATAATGGTGGCAGTTTGGCTTAGACCGGCAAACCATCTCGCCATGTAACCAGCCACCCAGGTCAACTCAGCCTGACCATCCCTAAGTAGGCAGAAGTAATGAGTATTACTGAAAACCGGGACATCAACAAGCACAATGTGCTAGCCCAATGTGTAAGCTGTTCAATCAATCAATCAATCAATCAATCAATCAAAAAAATAACCACTTACAAAAGTGACCAGTGGTGTTGTCCGGCTGGGGGCTAAAGACAGTGAGATCGGCGCCACCCTATGGCCTTCATATTTGCTTCGAGAAGGACTTAACTTATTATAATAAATGATGATAATGTTAATAATATATCACGATGCCATCCCAATAAGTAGCACTACATTTTTACCCATCTGTCCATACAGACTCCTGATTGGAAAACGCAAGGCAGAAGTAACTGGTATGCCAATTTTCAGGTCAGAAGGTTAGGGTTGCACAGTTCTAGGCAGATAGTTGTTACTAAGCAGATGTATCTTTTTCCAGTTAATAAAAGCTTCAACGACTGATCAGAGAACGAAATCACAGCAGGGTGAAGACTTAATTTATTATTATCATCATTATATCTATTATTAAAACAAGAAATCTCAGCTAATGCTCACGAGACACACAAGAGACTATGGCAGTTCCTGTTTGCAGGTAATCTTGGTCTATCTCCATCCATTTCATTGCAATTCACTTTTTGCAGCCAAAAATCGCCAAAAAATCACTTAAAATCAATATTTTTAGGGCTCAAGGTCATCCAAGATCATCGATGTTAACATTCCTAAAAAGCTCGTCGCCAATGCTTGTTATGATAAGCAGCAAGTCTGTGCCTATCTGCAACCATTTTCATGCTAGACAAGCCAACAGCGGATAAATAACCACTTTTTAGAGGGGTACCCTTCTTTGACATCCACGTGTGCAGGCCTTGTTGAATCAAGAGGGTCCGAACTTGGACAGCTAAAATCTGCATTCAATGCTGAAAATTTCATTTGCAAGTTGTCTTGGTCTATCTCTAGCCATTTCGGCGCAATTCACTCTTGAAATGTGTGTCGCAGCTTAAAATTGTGAAAAATTCACTAAAAACGCCTATTTTGGGGGTTCAGAGTCATTCAAGGTCATCGATGTTGACATTTCCAAGAAGCTCGTCACCAGTGCTTGTTATGATAAGCAGCATGTCAGTGCCTATCTGCAACCACTTTCACATTAGTCGAGCCAATAATGGTAGAATAATGCCTTTTTAAGGGGGTGCCCCTCTTTCTCCCTCTCGTTCGTGGGGACCCCCTTCACTCAGTGGCATAACTTCTTCTTCTTCGGACTATGGTCAAACTTCAACAAGTTGAAGACTCCTGACCAGTAGTGGTTGTGGACATGCCGGCAGTGCTGAGTGCGTAACGAAAACTCTTAAAGAATGTCCCGGTGCATAAGGTGCTAATTAAAATAGAGAAGTATCTCTGGCTCCTCATGGAAGGGTCGCGACTCCCTTTCACCAAAATCGGTGGAGTACCGCAATCGGTGGAGTACCGATCACAAAATACTAGAGACACTAAGCTATCATATGGTGAAAACCTGCACCTGGTCTTGGAACGGTACCAAGACGTGAAGGACAGACAGACGGACAGACAGACAGAATTACCATAGCTAATACGCGCTATAGCTATGCTAGCTCTCGCGCGTAAAAATGTAAAAAAATTTTCATCTAATATAACCTACAATACAAAATAATGTACCGGGACACGTTGTGGCAGAGATTCGTTGGCCCCGCCCATCACCTGTCAGTCACAATATTCACAGATCTATTTATATCTATCGCATTAAACGTTTTCACTTAAACGTGACTTACTAGCATTGTATTGCACTGTCAAATGATTTCACATTCAGTATACGAGTATATGTGTATTTTATTCTTGCAATCTGGACTTTCAGCTAAAATGCTCTAATAAACATCCACGATATGACCGACTGTCAACATTAACAGTAGATTTAGTATGACATAATAAAAACTAGAAATTTGGGGCAAAGCCCAACGTGAGTCCGCCCGGCGCCCTAAGTCCGATTGGGGGAAAATTAAGGGGGTTAAATTTCCCCGGCACCAAAGTCACGTGGCCCAAACTCAAATGCATTGGCATACGCAGAACGTGCATTGTTGACTTAGGGCAGGCCAACATCAGCGCTTATAACTTTGTTCGTAGTGGACCGAAGTTCACAAAATTTTCTTTGTTCAACGCCGAAAAGATTGTTCTCGTTAACGCCATTTACATTTTGTCACTATTTTCATCCGTTCCAGAGATATTTGCGCTCAAACTCGAAAGTTGTCGTAAATTGCACCAATTTTTGAACGTTTTTTACCCTCCCAAATTTTAAGGGAGGGGGTGGTGCCCCGAAAAGTTGTACTTGAGTTAACACCCCAACCTAAAGGCACGTCAAGTGTCAGTTTCTTTGGGCTACACCCTCTAACTCTAAAGTTGTAAGCACTCCTTTACTACATTTTAAGTCAATTTTGGACTCCCTTTGAAAAAAAATTGTAAGGGGGACCCAGGTCCCCGGTGGGGGGAGTGCTAGCAAGCCTTTTTATTCTATGGCGTGTGTAAAAATTTGGGGATGCAGCACCGCCTAGGGGCCGAAATATGGTCTTCTGAAAAAAGAGCTTTAAGTGGGTACGATTTCACATCGATATCTCCAAGGTTACTGGACCAAACTTTACTGGACTTGTTTTGCCTAACGCGGGAAGAATCGTGGTAGATAAAATATTTGTCCAATTTTGAATATCTTCATCCGTTCCGAAGATATTCGCCACCGATCTTCGAAGTCGCCCGAAATCAGACCAAATTTTGCATGTTTTTGGCCCCTATAATTTTTTGGGAGAAGGCCCCCCGAAATTTTGGACTGGCAATATAAAATTGGGCCTAGTACTGACCACCGTGCAAAATTTCGCGCTGATCGGCCCACGCATCTCGGAAATCTCGCGTTGAAGAAAAATTAAAAAAAAACATCTGCAGTAAAACTTAAGTCCGTTTCCGCAAGCTATCGCTTCCGGGCGGACTAATTAGTAACAGCAAAGTGATAAGTATAATAAAAATTAAAACATAATAATATAATTAAAACAGTGACTTACAGTAAAGTTTGCAGCTGCAGTGTCATTAAAATAAACAAATAAATAAATAAAACAATAAATCGATCAATAAAACAATCAATATGAATCAATGTAGTGCAATAGTTACAGTAGAGTTTGCTGACGTTCCAGTGTCTTCAGATGGTGGCGACTCCACAAACTCAGGACCCGTCAAAACTGTAGCACAAAAAAAAACGGTTTGCGCATAGCACAACATCAAAAACACTGCCCAGACTAACACGATATATAAACCAATCACAGCAACTACAAAAACTACTAATACTACTATTAGTACTACCACTACAAATACTATTACTACTATCACACCACCACAATTACTACTACACTGTGTCACAAAAAAACATCTCAAACATTGTCAATTGTAACTTTAAGAAGGATAATCGGATTTCAATAATTTTTGGTGTGAATATTCCCGGGACAACCAACTAACAAATGTTTTTTCAATTTCCCACCTCACCACATGTCTGCTTCTGCACTACCTGCAGAAAAACAGAACCAACAAAAAATTACTTTTTTATTCAATGCGGTATGATTACTTGATCTGCTTTCCCTAGGTAGTGCAGAAGCAGACAGTGGGTGAGGTGGAAAACTAAACGGTGACTTCATGGCAAGATGCGTCAGAAATATTCATAACAAAAGTACAAAAATGTGATAACTGATTTTCAAGTGACAATCGAAAATGTTGGAGAAGTTTTTTTGGGGACACGACGTATTTCCTTCGCCTGTAGTTTTTTTCTTTTCAGTTTTTCTCATTTCGGTCCTTGTTATTCGTTTCCTTCCTTTTCAGTTTTCCGATTCCAGGCTCCTACATCTTGCACAGCGTGTCAGTTTCCACATTTTCCAAATTTCTACGCATCCGTATACTCACTCCGATTTCTCTCGTTTCATTTGCATTTAAAACTGTTTTAGTTCTTTCATTCTATACGTTAGATTGAATTGGCAGTATGCCTGGTGCCAGCCAGATTTCTTCTGGTGCAAAATCATGCATCATATCATGCATCATAATATCACCGCTACAGCTACAACATAGTACTGCTACTTGCATACTAGAATGTTATGGTTCTAGTTATGTGGCTCTCCTATATCAGCCCTATTACTGGCCTTGCAGGTACCTCCGTCTGTCTGTCCTGTATGGGATTCTAACTAGAAAACATTATAACAAGAAAACAAAAATTGGTGCAAACGCTCCTCAGAACAAAAGTAACCAATGTGCGGACTGTGGATAATTTTCATTCAAAAGGTCAAAATTTGGGGTCACAGATACGGAAGGACAGCCGCATGATGTGTCAGCACAATGGGCCAACACACTGTTTTACTTTAATTGCTCTTAAGACAGGTTCACTTACATTCATTGTTAATTCATTAATAACAACCAAGAAAATTACTATACCTCGACGTTTCGACTTTATCGGAAGTCTTTGTCGAACAATGTAAACATCATTTCTTAAACCAGATAAAGAAATGATGCTTACATTCTTCTGACGAAGACTTTCGACGGAAGTCGAAACGTCAAGGTATGATAATTTTCTTGGTTATTATTAATGAATTAACAGTGAAAGTACATTCAACCAAATGAATCTATTTGTTGAGGTTCACTCACAATCGTTGACAAGGCCAGAGTCGACTACAGAGCCGACAGCGTGACTCGCAGCAGCTACGAGTAGCGTCTTCTGAAACTCATTCACGTGCGACCGCTGCAATCAATTGACTTACTCATCCATTCATTTGTTCAATCGACTAAGTAATCACTCAAGCAGAGTTTCCTTCAGAGCAGAGTTGAGCACAAACCTAATCGTACACTAACAAATAATCGAGGCTCTGTGGAGCATCACCTGCCATATGGGATCAGTGTTGCCTGCCACCCAACACAGCGAATGTGTCAGCCTCAACCCGAGCCAGACATACCAGTACATGGTTCACCTATCCCAGGGGAATGAAAGGCTGAGTTGACCTATAGGCTCAGGTGTAAAGAACTTTCCAAAAAGCCAGGTTTTAAGATACACAAAAAACCAGAGCAATCATCACTATATAACTATAACTACAATGGGCTATAAGTAAACTATGTCAGTAACAACAAAGACCAAAGCAGTTTGGCAATAAACAGAATCGTTCTGCTTGTTTGCATTTAGCAGATGGAACATAGAACTGACTGCTTTGCCGCAATTCAAAATTATATGTTTTGGATAGTAATTTGAGCCCAAATTATCCCTTCCGCTAGGGATCAAGAACCCCACCCAAGCGTACCGGCTAAATGGCATGCAAATCCGTCAAACGGTTTAAGCTAAGTGCATGAATGTGACAGACAGACGACAGACGACTGACCACGCTACAGAAAAGTGCGTAGGAATAGGCAAAATTGCTTGCACTGCAAGAGGCACTTCTGCCTAACAGAAACAACTGCTGCTGCTAGTATGAGACGTATCAAATCGCTAGAAAGGTACAGTACAGTGTATAGATAACTTGCATTGTTTAATTAACAGCTGGATTCCACTAGCGCACTGAAAGCCTTGCTAAATAGCATTTCAAAATTCAAAACAAGTCAAATTTAGCATTTCAAAGTAAACGTGGTCATACAAATTTTAATACAGCAGCTTTTTTCCCCATAATTGTTCTAAATTGTCAGTAAAACTCAATTTTGGTATTAATTTGGCAGTAACACATGATTTCATCGTAGATGCTATCACTGAAATTTTGGCACTTTTTGACAGTCGCCGGAAAGCATCGCACTGGCTAATTACAGGCCAAAAAGAGTAGGCAACGCAATACACTGGTGCAATTCATCAGTTAATAAAACAACACGAAGATAGTTTGGTGTTTTCAACCTTGACGACACGGCCCGGTGGTTTGATATAGGTGGGCTCAGATTTCACAGTCACTGACGAAGCATGCCCAGAGTGTTCGGCAGAGCTCGGACTAAAGTGATGATGAGTCTCGACCTTAGACCCTGTAACAAGACGTGTATTGCCGGTGATAAGAAATAAATAAGGAAATAAATAAATAACATTACAGCCTAAAGAGATGGGAGTACCAGAATTGAAACACCCGGCCTCATCTCCAAAAACCCGATGGGTTCTATTGGGTCACCTGAAAATCCAGCCCAGACACCCAACCCAAACTTAATACAACTTCTGTTTCTTGTTTCACTAACAATAAGAGTTTATCATGACTACATTTGTATAACTTTGACACGTACAAATTTGCGACTTTTTGAATATTTATCTTATATGGACAGTATCTAGCAGTGTTTTTTCTAATAACTTAAATCCATGCAAAATATAGGTTGAGTCTTTTAAAAAAACCTGAGTTTAACCCCCAAAACCCATCATAAGCAGCTGGATTGGGCTTTTAAAAACCAGGTTTTTTTAAACAAACATGAGTATAACTGCTCAATCCCCATACCCATCTCAGAAATGCAGAGCATCACCTGCCATATGGCATCACAGAGTGTTACCTGCCACTTGACACAGGTGAACACGCCCTGCCTTTACCATGGCCAGGCATTCCGGTACTCGATTTAAATATCCTGGAGGAGTAAAAGACTAAGTTGGTCTGGGCAACAACCTGGCTCAGCAGCGGCAAGCAACTGTGTAGACTGGGACAATGGGGTCCTTTCGGAAACATTTCACCATGTGACTTTTTGAGTTATCTTACATAGAAATGAAGAGACTCAAAAACATCTACCTTCTGAGGAAATAATAACACATCCACCCACAAAACAAAGAAGCCCAGCTGTCGCTAAGATGGCCGACCATACTGCCTGGCACTATTGCAGTTTGGTGGGAAGTGCAAGTGTTGACAAAGATTAGACAGGCCTACCCCACAGATGTCTATATAGCCTGTTAATAGTAGCCATTCCACTGAAACAGTTTGGCCAGAATATGCCATGCAAATTTTGATGTTGGAGGTAGACACCCCTATTTTGGGAGAACAGCGTCCATAAGGGGTCGGTGATAGTACCGTTAGGTACAATGTTGGTAAGTTCATATAAGCTGTCAATAATCTAATCTAAAAACAATTTGCTATATAGCGCTAGCCACTGTCACAATGTTAACAATTGTAAATCAGAAGCACTGTGTTGGTGCTGACTTGTCCCAGGTGTGGTAGGCAGAAATAAGCAGTTCGGTTTTAAGCCCAGATATAAAACTTCCACCGGTACTAGTGGATCTAATGTTCGCAGTTTGTTCCAGAGAGTAAAAACAGCAACCAAGAAGAAATGAGATGAGAACATAGTAGTAGCTAGTGGCTGATGAAGCCACTAGTAACCATGTAAGCAACAGCAAAAATGCTGAAAGCGGTTTGACTGCAATTCAATGCAGTGCAGTCAGTACTCCTGTCTGGGGGAAATGGGGTCATAAGGGATCCAAATCCCCCACCGTGGTCAGCCACCTTGTCGTGAAGGTGGGGTTTTGCACTGATGACCCGAAAGATTTCTAAAATCTGGAGGCGAGAAGCTAACTAAGAGCTGACCAAACCCGTGAGAGCAGATTGCTACACGTTATCAGTGCTTTTGTGCTGGTTTCGGCTTTGCAGCAATCTACGGCTTCACAGCCGTCTTTATACGGCTTTACAGCCGTCTATTTACGGCTTTGCAGCCACCTACGGCTTTATAGCCACTACCTGTAACCTTGTGGTTACATTCAGGAATGCGCATTGGGCCGAAATGATGCGGCCTCAGCGCTGGGCAGGTGTAAGAGCCTGCCCACCCCGGAGGTAAGGTAAGGTAAGGGATCCAAATCAGAACCAAAAGATAGCAGCAAGACAACCCTATTTGCTTGTTCAGACAAGTTTTTCAATAGGACATACCATTCAGCCACAATACATGCATGAGAGACAGACAGACAGACAGACAGCCTGTGACACAGGCTAAACTGTTAATATGGTCCGCAAAAAACTATCAAAGCAAGAAAACCTCGTTTGAGCAAAGCTTGTAGAATTGAGCGCTGGCTTCCACCATGTTGATGTGAAAAACTGGCAACATTCTACGAACACAGAAAACAATTTAATTTGCTAATTTGCTAGCTCAAACTGGCACATCAATGATACAGTGGGGTTTTTTATCGTAGGCAATGGGACGTGCCAAGGTGGTATTTTACCTCCTTATTTGTTCAGCCGATATATGCGAGAATTGTTCTTAGAGCTAGAAACCTTACATGTAGGCTGTAATATTGGTGGTGTTTGCATTAATGTGCTGGCATATGCAGACGACATTGTGATTTTAGCACCCTCATGGAGGGGACTGCACCAGTTGCGGTCTGCACTTTACAAACATAGTACTAACATTGATGTGCAATAATAAAAAGACAGTATGTTTTAATTATGTTTATATGTTTATTAATTAATGTTATTTAAACCAAAGTTACGCCAAGGCCAGTGGTCTTCAAAGCAAAGGCCAAAATCACAACTTTTTTGTCCTAGAGGTGTCCTCGAGTTTGAGGACAGTTCTTGAGGACCCCATTCCGAAAAAAACGCATCGTCGGGGAACTAAAAAATGAAACTAAACCTGCTGATCTGTGAAAGTGACGTGCTTGACGGCGCCAGTAGATTCAGTCTTCAACTTGTCGTTGGTGATAATCCCAGAATGCTGCTGCTGGCCCACGGTAGCTGGCAACTTCCTGCTGCTACTAACTCTACTAGCAGTAGTGTTTGACGCCTGGGCATGAGACGGTGAAGAATGCTTCGGAACTCGCTGTAGTGGAGCCACAAACGTAAAACTATTCCCCGATCCGCCACCAGTGTTCCCACTCCGGTCTGAGGACTCTGAAAATACCAGTAATTGAAGAAAATGTTTCACCGCAGTCGATACTAAATTGAAATGAACTGACATGGTTTAGTTTTTGATGAACTGACCAATTGGCCAGCAGAGTTAGTCCATTGGTCATTGGTTGACGTGTACGTGTGCGTAGTCACGTAGACACCGACGCCATTAGACGGTGCCTACTGTAATGCATTACTGCTTCCCCATTGGCCAGTTCATCGAAAACTAAATCATGTCAGTTCAGTTCAGTTACGTTCTTCTGTATGCACTTTGATGAGACATAGTAAACTCCAGACCGCATTAAAGGTGCTTATTTTCTGATGACAGCATGCTCTGCGTGAAGCGTGATAAAGCCCAAATTCCATTACGCCAACTTTGCGACAAAGTCCGCGAATTGTCACGAACTTTGCTGCAGACACAAATCATGAAAGTCTCCGTGACAGAAATCATGTTGCCAACTTTCATGATTTGTGTTGCAGACTTTCGTGATTTGTGTCCAAGATAAAGTCCGCAGACTTTGCCGCGGACTTTGTCGCTGACTTTCCTCGTGCATTGTAACAGGCTAAATTCTATTACAGAGACACAAACGGGTTTGTCACAGACTTGGCACGGACTTTGTAGCAAACAACTCAACATGTCGAGATGGTTTGTGTCCGCAACTTTCATGATCTGTGTCGGCGACTTTCACTGAAACTTCATGATTTCAGGATTTGTCACCGTTTGTGTCCACGACTTTCGTGATTTGCGTCCACGACTTTCCCTGCGGAAAAGTTTCCGTGAAAGTCGGCGTAATAGTATTTGGGCTTAAACAGACGCAAGACTCGTTTCACACTCAACCAGAGTGAGACTGTAAGTGGTTATAACACTAAGTGACACTGCGGTGAGAGATAGGAATATAAGTAGGTCACAAAATGACACGATAGATAAAAAAACATAAATTGTCACGAAATGTTTAAGACACTGTGGAAGGCTGCATGACACATTACAGAAAAGAATGTAAAAATTGAAAAAAAGAGTGTAAACCAGATGGACAGAAATAGTAAAACAACCGAGTACATTTAAACACAAAATCTGCAAAAATATTTTATCAGCAGCGCATCAAAATTATTCTAAAATAATAATTACTTTAAAATCACCCTTGCCATTTTCACACTTAAACATTCAATGTTTATAAAGAAAAACTTAAAACATCCAGAAATATTCCTCGAAACATGAGAGAGAAAAACTTTACACACAAAAAAATTACAAAGCTGATAAATGCTCATTACAACTATGGCAATACTTTAAACAAATGCCACCAGATTTACTGAAATATTTGACAAACAGCGCCAGCATTTATTGGAGACACAGTGTTTATATTTTTACAATAGCAGACATCCAAATACTACTACAACTACAACTACAACTACTACTAGTACTACTACAAATACCCCTAGAATTTAACAAAGACCTGGCATTTCTAACAAGCGTTACAACATCACTGTATGTTACCGTGTGCTGTGGAAATGTTCTCAGTCAGACTGTTTGCCCGCTGCTTCGGCTGATCAGTGGAAACCGTGTCACAGTGACCCGGATAAAGCGGCTGGTCCAAACTTCGTCGTTTTGCCGCCAGGTGTCTCACCGCATCCTGGCGGTGGTAGGCATCCGCGTCTGGGGTGGTGGCGACAAATGAAGAGCCCCCAAATGTTGGGTCCAGAGCCTGCTGTGCTACCAAACCATACTGCGACAACTGGGAGTAAGATGAGGGGGGACTGACTTCTGCCGACCCTGGAGAAACATTGTCAGCGGTTGGGGAATTCCGGCGAATATCCTGCTGTGATGGCGACACGAGTCCTGGATCGACGTAGTCCGAGTGACCAGCACTCTGAGCAGTAGCAAAGCTTTGTCCCAAAGCTGCAGACATTAACAATTACCAGGATATTAAAAAACCCATGTTTTTTCTAAAAAGCCCAAGTTGGTGGATTTTATTGGCATTTTTGCATAGAGCAACCAACATAAAACTCAGCTGAAAAGTCTGAGTTTATATTTGCTCTGCAGAGCACAAAATATCACAACATTTGCAAATGATTTGTTCACACGCTTCAGAAACTTGAGCATGATAAAATATTCCCATTACGATTGGCACAAAGAACTAAAATTTGATTAACTCTGAAGGGGTTCCTTGGGGCTGGGTTTTCAGCAGGCTTTTAAATTGGTTTACCACTACCCAAAACACACCGAGCTTTGGGGTATCTGCCCAAGTCTCTCAACCCCCTAAAATTAACCAAATGATTAAGTCACATCAAAAAAACATCACAAATTAAATACAATGACATAGTGACAAGCAGCAGCAACAGCAAAATGGGCAGTAAGCAATCATGACACCTCCCCAACTCAAGTTGTGAATGCAAACTTGTGCAACAAAAGTACAGAAATTCAATGATCTAACCGTTACATTACCAAGCCATCTCGCTGACTATAGCAAAGTTAACTACCATATTAGAAATGTAATCATTACCAGCACCACTTTGTGATAATCTGTCCATCTCAGGAGTGTGAAAGACGTAACTGGATGACTGCCGACTAACATCAGAGATCACGGGTGGTGCGGTCGTGCCAGCAAAGCTGGCGTTTGAACCACTAGAAAACACCTGGAAATCCCCGGGCATAAGTTGCTGATTCACGGCAGAGTCTCCGGAAAATGGTGCTGTTGGCAGAACACCGTGCGACGTCATGCTGCTGTCCTCGAGTGGCTGGAAAGACGAAGCAATACTGGACATAAGTATGTCTGCATATGACACAACACACAGAGACCAAAAACTGTTAATTATTTACTTATTAGTCCAACCGGAAACCATAGTTTTTGGTAGGAGGGCTTATGTTTTGCTGGCGTGCATTTTCTTTTTCCGCCTCGTGTAATATCCGAGCTCCTTCGGCCGATCGGCGCTAAATTTTGCACGATACTCGGAAGTGTGTTCAGTTTTATAATTCCGGTCCAAAATTTTGAAGGAGCCTTCCCAAAAAAATTTTAGGGGCCAAAAGCATGCAAAATTTGGCCTGATTTCAGACGACTTCAAAGTTCGGAGGCGAATATTTGCAGAATGGATAAAGATATTCAAAATCGGTGAGTTACTTGGTCTACCCCAATTCCTCTGGTGTTCGGCGAAGAAAGTCCGGTGAACTTTGGTCCACTAATTGCAGAGATCTCGATGTGGAATCATACCCACCCAAATAGACTTTTTCGGAAGGCCATAGTTTGGTCTCTACGAGGTACTGCAACCCAAATTTCTACACGCGCTAGAGAATGACCAAGTCTTACTAGTGCACCCCCCACTGGGGACAAGGGTCCCCCTTACAATTTTTTACAAAGGGGGTTGAAAATTGGCTTAAAATGTAGCGTATTAGTCGCAAGAACTTTGGAGCCAGGGAGAGTAACTTCATGAAACTTTGCCAAGTGATGTGCTCCTAAACGGGGGTGATAACGCGGGTCCAACTTTTGGGGGGCACCACCCCCTTAAAATTTGGGAGGGCAAAAAACGTTCAAAAATCGGCGCGATTTACGACTACTTTCGCATTTGACTGCAAATATCTCTGCAATGAATAAAGATATCGACAAGCGGTAAAAAGCATTATCAAGCACAATTAATCTCACATTGAATGAAAATTTTTTTTGTGAACTTTGGTCCACTAACAACAGAGATTACACGGCTAATGTCTACCCACCCTAAGTCAACAGTGCACGTTTTTGCGTATGCTAATGCATTTAAGTGCAGGCCACGTGACTGCTTCTGAGGGAATTTCATCCCCCTAAATTTTTCTCCCAATCGGACTTAGGGCACCAAGTGGACTCACGTTGGGCTTTGCCTCAAATTTCTTGTTTATTTATTACATCCGCAATGTGATACCTGGTGTTTATTTGTTCAGCTGTCTGTTCATTCGTGCATTTATTAACAGGATTACACCTAATCTTTTGGCCGATACAACTGAAATTTTCATGGAAGTTTTGACCTGGCCCAACTTAGAAGCAACTAGAAGGCGCTCGTGAGAGTGCATATCTCCGCCAAGTGAAGTGACTTAAACATTACTACTGTAAAATGTAGAAGTATTCGCAGAAGGGCGCCACCCTTCCTAAGTCATTGTGTACATGAACAGAAACACAGAACGACGAACACACAGAACGACCAATCACCGAACGACGGATGCATAGAATGAACGACGGACAAAACGACCAATCTCATAATCTCCTCCAATGTTCACTACGTTCACACTTGGCGGAGATAATTGGATTTTGTTAATGATCAAAATCAGCATCTGGATCCAGGATAGAACGGAGGGCATCCTTGCCTTTGCCAGACAGGGCTAACATATGGCAAATATTGCACTTCCAACTGGCAAACACAACAGAAAGCCTAACACTAAGTTGTCAATGGCATGTGTTCTACAAGTGCCCTCCCAAATTCATTTATCGGTATTTATTTGCCATGTACGCAAATCAAAAACAGTACAACAGACAAATGTACAAAAACAACAAAAAGCTCTGAGACAAACTGACACCAACCAACAACAGCTCAAGTAGCTGCTGAAAACATTTCCCCTTCCATTCTTCTTCCTTACTTAATTAACAAACTAATCAAATCAAAATAAATTTATTTTAAAATACGACATCATAAGCTGTCGAATTAAAACACTTACAATCGGCAGTTTGCACTCAAAGCAATAATGCAAAATATGTAGCAAATAAAAAAATAACAAAAATTAAAACAAACCAAACTAGAAAAGCAGTCATAGCCCGCACACCTCCGCCAAAAGCTTGTCAGATTGTAATGTAGATTTTGCAGATTTCACCTACGCGTTTCAAACTATAGTTGCATTTTCCACAGTGACCTACTTCTACGTGACCTAAAAAACCGTGATTAGATATACTGGCGCTTTGCCAGCGGTTCCCGTATGCCCGCTTTAACGCAATGGTAACAAAAATTTCAAAGTGATCCAGAATCCAGGATTCCTGTCGGATCACCCCCAAAATGTAAAATTTAATCACCTGTAGGTTATGCCATGCTCGACATACCCTCAAAATTTCAGAAAGATCCGTCCATAACTTTTTGAGTTATCTTGCTAACACACAGACAGACAGACAAACAGACAGACAAAGTCTGGCAAAAACATAACCTCCTTGGCGGAGGTAATTAAACTAATTTCCAGACAAAGAAGTATGGTGGCGCCACCTACCGCTGAGTGATGGCAAGGTATCCATGAAGTCATCAATGCTTGGCTGCAGCTGAATCAGACCGGGCTGAATTATGTCGGAAAAACCCATCTGAGCTGCTCAGACAACAGAAACCCACATAAAAAATGCTGAACGATGTCTACAAGTTTCAATGGTAATCTATCACAAAGTTACGCAACATCACCTGCCATATGAAATCACACAGTGTTAAATGACACTCGACACAGGTGAATGTGTCACCACCTTAACCCCAGCCTACAAGGCTGGTACCTGATTGAAAAAGGTAAAAATCTGAGTTGACACTGATGTTGAAGCATACATTGGGTGAGGCGGGAACTAAACAGTCATTTGATGGCAAGTTGTGTCGGGAATACTTGTACCAAAAATTCTCAAAATCTGACAACCGGTTTTCAAGTTACAGTCGAAAATGTTGGAGATGCTTGTTTGAGACACAGTGCACATACATATTTCCTTGGGGTCGGGGAAAAGCTGGTTGAACGTCGAGAAGAGGGTGTCGGAGTAGTCCATGGCAAAGTCCGGAGGCTCCATGAAGGACGAATGAAGGTCATTAGATGCTGGGGACGAAGCCATCATCATTTGCTGCAAACTGAGGTTAGATGACCTCAGTGTGGGTGCTTCCACGCCAGTGCCTGTGCCAACATGACTGGAATAAACCTGGAACACAACACACCATCTTTTCTGGTTCTTGCCTAACTGTGAAATTCACTCTACTGTCTGGCATGGTTAAAATGCTACAGCTCTTCATAGGAAACTTATCTCAGAGCTATAGAGCGTCACCCGCCATATGAAATCACACTGTGTTACCTGCCACTCGACACGGGTGAATGCGCTCCATGTTAACCCCAGCCAGATAGGCTGGTACTTGATTTACCTACCCCAAAGGGATGGAAGGCTGAGTTGACCTACATGGATGGTTTACCTGCCCACCGGCAGTCACCCATCCAAATACTAACCCGGCGGCCTTGCACAGAGTTACTTCGTTGATCAGACATAATGCACCATGCCACCAACACGTGTTGTGGCTAAACAGTACGTCTTACTGGAAAACAGTTGAACAAGAAAATTAAGTTGCCCGATGACTACTCTGTTGTATCTTCCTTACAAGCACCCATTCTCCAAATGGGGGTAATAACTGCACCCAAATACTTAACTGTGAATTGCTTACTAGTACTATTTTGAGGACAAGGCTGGAAGTTTATGTTCGCAAACTATGTAAGTAAGTAAAAAAATTGTGTTCACATTTGCAGGCCTTCAGGCAATAGAGTCAACTAGCCCTACTGACAGCTGGACTTCCTGTTTTTAGTTTGGTTACTTGGTCAGCAGGACCCCCGAACGAGGGCATCGCACCGACCGATGTGTAAACAATTTGCCCAGGACTGTTATCTGCCTGACAGTGAAATGCCCAGGAGTTGAGCCCGCAACCATGCGATTATTGAGTTTGATGCACTAACTGTCAAGCCACAAGTGAGTTAAGTATTTTCTTTGCTGCTCGCTAGCGAGCAGAACAGCAAAACATCATATCTATTGTCTTCAAGTGTTCCAAATTGTACAAAGTTCTTCAAAATGCAAAATGTAAAATTTTAAATATTTATCCTACAAAAAGGCAAGTTAAAATATGTTAAAACAGTTTTTAAGGAATAGAGCAAGTAAATGTCAATCGAGCAAACATATAATCAGCAAGAGAAAAACTGTACTACAGAGATTACAGTAAAACATCTCCGCATTACACAACCACCGCAAAATTACTACTGTAAAACAATCAATTATTACAACAACAATAATTACTACAACTTGGTGGCGTGGAGTAGTTGGTAACGCGTTTCAGCTGTAACGAGGTTATTCTACGACGGGCCCAGTTAGTACTGCGATGGGTGACTGCCTGCGGGCAGGTAAACCATCTCGGTGCGAAGCCTGCCAGCTAGGTCGACTCAGCCTTCTACCCTCCGTTGGACGGTAAAATGAGTAGTAACTCATTTACATGAGTTACGGAAGGTGGGGACCTTGGTACAGCTGACTGGAGTTGCCTAGCCGGCCGCTGTGCCAGCCTGTGTCTTCAGGCTGCACGCGGTGGCCGTGCGGCTGGCAGCTCGGGTTAGTGACGAAAGCGCATTAGAGGCATGCGCATGCTTGCGACAATGTGCTATACAAATTGACGACCTTTACCTTTTTACCTTTACAACTAGTACTACTATTACTACTACAACTACCACTACTACCTTGTGTGGATGCGTAGATGAATGCAGAGCCTGTTGTGTCTTGTTCTTGTAATACTGTCTCCATTTCATGTACTCTGTAGTCACACAAAGTAATCGCCTCTTCCAGTACTTTCCTTCGAGCACCACCGCCTGAACCAACATTACAACATACGTAAAGTTCTTCCTACTCATCTCTGTTTCCTGAGCAATCAGCCAGACACAAGCTTACACTGCCAGACGATGGACACAACGCTAATACATCACACGGTATGTCCCAGCTTTTGCCGGTTCTCACTGCGCCCACCAATGAAGGGACGGCCAGGCTGAGTTGACCTGGGAGCTCTGGCCACATACTGAGATGGATTGCCTGCCTGCCGACGATCACTCATCCGAGTAACAACCAGCCTTGGCGTTGATTAACTATGACAATATAACAACGTTACCGACTGGGCCAAAAACCTCACAACATAACAGAACTGAATACCATGCATAAAGCAAGGACACTGCTAAACCTACATCCTAAACGCCACTTGCTAATTAATTATCTGTGTAAAAACCTCACAAATAACTTGAGTAACAAACTTTGCTTCTGCTTCTAGTTTCAGCTACTTATTTAAATTAAACTTAAAGTTAAAAAGTTAAAAACGAACTTATAAAGCGCCATTAAACTAAACGTGTGTAAAGATACAGAGGCGCTGGCTACATTACAGTTAACCATTGTTTTCAAAAGCAATAGTAAACAGATGTGTCTTGAGTCGACGACGGAAAACAGGCAAACTGTTTGCTTCAATGACTGAGGTTGGAAGATTGTTCCAGATAGCTGGTACGGCTGAACTAAAAGCACGGCTGCCGTATGCAGTT
>Ga0209367_1001080_pt1 | contig 31993 bp, 18 predicted proteins | sample WorMetLIZISLAND2_FD_187412 | JGI IMG/M metagenome (GOLD analysis project Ga0209367, IMG submission 187412) | Marine gutless worms symbiont microbial communities from Max Planck institute for Marine Microbiology, Germany - Olavius geniculatus... ...
GCATATGAATTTCTATATTTTTCAAAATGGGCAGGTCATTTTCATGCCATTAACACAAAAACAATAAACAAAGCAAACCACCTACAAAGTTTTCTTGTTAACCAGAAGCTGATTTTGACATTGTGTGATAATAGCCATAATAGCAATTGCTATTATGGCTATTATCATTATGGCAGCTGTTTTGCTCCTGAATGTTTTATTTTTGACACATTGAAGACTTTTCTTGTATTAATTGTATTAACAGCCATAATAGCAATTGCTATTATGGCTATTATCATTATGGCAGCTGTTTTGCTCCTGAATGTTTTATTTTTGACACATTGAAGACTTAGTTATCTTCAGTAATTAAATTACTAACTGGTGATTGCAGTAGTCGTAGTAATAGTGTCGTGATAATTACATGAAATGATTGTTAGAGCTCAGCATATGAATTTCTATATTTTTCAAAATGGGCAGGTCATTTTCATGCCATTAACACAAAAACAATAAACAAAGCAAACCACCTACAAAGTTTTCTTGTTAACCAGAAGCTGATTTTGACATTGTGTGTTCATGAAATTTATATTCTACACTGTATCTCAAGAAAAACATCCCAGACATTTTTGATTGTAACTTGAAGAAGGATTATCAGATTCTAATAATTTCTGGTGTGAATATTCCCGACAAAACTTGCCATCAAATGAACATTCAGCTTCCCACCTCACTCAATGTTTGCTTCTGCACTACCAACAGGAAGGCAGCACTGGCTGCCCTGCCCCACTTTGGAACTTGGAACCTGGGAAAACCAACCAAGCAAATCATGTGCTAAAATGAATGAAAAAAACTTTAATAACTTCTATCTATCCAGATGTTTGGCCACCAACAGCCGGTCGATTACAAGGTTTGACTGTCATAAAGCAATGTGTCTACCAAATGATGTTCAGGAATGTTTATGAATTCAATAAGTGACTGGTGAAGTCTGGATTAGTCTGAAGCAGAACATTATCAATACTGCTGTCAATGAATGCGGAAAGCGTCTCCATGCCTATGTTCGCACAATGCACCCAGATTTCAAGCAATTTTGTTGTAGGCAGTTGAAACTTGAAAAATGAAACAATTGGATAAAATGTCAGTCAAAGCATCAAGAAAGTTAACAAAATGTTTTGTGCATTATGTAGATTAAGCAATAATACTGCATTGGGTAAAAGCAATATTTCATTGGTTCTGCTTTCCCAAGGTAGTGCACAGACTTTGGGTGAGGTGAGAAATTGAACATTTATTTAATAGCATGTTGTCTAAGGAATATTCATATCAAAAATTACTAAAATCTGATAATCCTTCTTCAAGTTACAATCGAAAATGTTCGGGATGTTTTTTTTTTCGAGACAGTGATTCTAGAATCTAGACAGTGATTCTAGAATCTAGAATTTGCATATGCAAATGCTGTTACTCACTGTCCACAAATTTTGCTTTTGGGCATGGAACCCTTTTCTTGAAGATCTAGAAATTTCATGTGCTGTCAGTAAATTAGCAATGAGAAACATCCTGAAAATCATGAATTGTTAAATTTTTATTTGAGGCAACAGAAGACATAGAGTATATTAACATAGTTTATTAGCAGAGTCATACATGTACTATCATATTTTTGATGTTGCTCTTTCGTGGCATTACATTATAATATGGTTAAATGGATTATCATTATTTTACTGTTAGTGTGCATTTATCAGAATAAAACTCAGTGCCAGCAAAAACATCACATGACATCAATTCAGACAAATATCAGCTACAGAACAGTCAATTAAGCTAACATTAGCAAAGTACAGTCATAATGACGTCCTACTCCTACGGCATTCATTGCACTGCATGTTGTCACCAATTCATGCAAATACACGATCCAATTTGACTGAAAGCCCACTTAACAGGTGCTAATTTTAAAGGTAAAAGAAAATGTGGACCAAAGAATTTCAACAACATTTATATGATGGGAGCTCAAAAGTTTTGCAGTATGACTATAAAAACAATGGCAATAACAGCTATATGCAGTGACCATATTTGGTAGTTCAATTGCACTAACAGCACTTTTCTCAAAAAGACAGGTTTTTTCAGGAAAAAAGCTTTCTAGTCATTTTGGGTAAAAGTTTGGAACCCATATGTTTTTTAATGTAACTTGAATATGCTGAAATTAATTTTGTCAGTTCCCAATTTGAATTTTGAGTTTTAGCATACTTTGCAGTCACCAAATTACCATTTTTGGTTCCCAGCTTTCAACCCCACAATGTTTGTTACCAGTGCATAGCTGGTGATACGGGGATACCTGCTTGGATAAAACTACAAAAACATGCCTGTTGCCTATTGGCTAGAAGTATTGAATACTTGGTCTTTCTAGTGAAGAATCTGCACTTCTAACATTAATTAAAGCTATAACCAATAATGGTAAATGCAATTTCTTACTATATAACAAAACCAGCATATCTCACATCAACAAAACATGTTGTATATTGTTGCATCATCTGTCAGCTATTCGTATCTTACTCACCTTCAGGCAAATAATAGAAATCATTCCTATTTGGCCAAATACTAAGATCTGCTATTGCTATTGGGCACATTATATTACCGTAACCACAACATTGCAAAAAAAGAAACTGCCTAACTGTCCTTATCAAAAAGTGGTACAGAGCATGACACAGGTTTTGATATTTGACCATTAGTTGACTGACACAGCCATACAGTTATCACCGTCGTTATCAATGACATCGGGTAGATCTGTTGTGTTGTTGGTGTTATTAAGTCCCTTTGATTCAAGCTTGTTATCATCGTCATTATCAGCAGCAGCAGCAACAGTAGGATTGATATCAGTGATATGATCTGATGATATTTCATTCTGCTGCATAATCTCTGACTGCTTCTGCTTCACACTGTCACTGGTCTCTGCTGATGGCACTAGTGATGAGTTAGTGTTGGTAGAATTATTGTCAGATGCCGCTGTAGCAGGTTTAATTTCAGCTCGACTCTCAGAGTCTAGTTGCCAGGCTGGAATTACCGGCGTAGCTGTTGGTAATGGCGGAAACTGTTTCCTGTTAAGTAGAAGAGCCTTGATGGATTTTATTTCATCTTTCACTTCGCTGATATTCATTTGTTCCAGCTCATCAGTTCCGCGCTGGTGGCTGCTGCAACGAACGACATCGTCGAGTTGTCGTTGCTGTGTTCTCATCAGTGATTGTGTCTCTGTGATTCCTGCCACTACGTCTGCCATGCTGCGACGTAGCTCATCCACACTCCGACGCACTTCCACCAGAGGATCAGACGCTTTACCGGTCTCACTAGCACCATACAATGCTGGCACAATGAACCTTCTGTACACATGATAGACAGCGTAAGCAGCGCCCGTCAGCAGCATCATCATGTTTGTGAAATTTCGGAGTCGAGTCCAGCTGGAAGGAACTCGAGTTGGAACTGCAACAACTTCTGCTGAGCTGGCTAATGCTGGATGATGAGCAAAGGAAGCACTGGACGCTGTTACTTGTGATCTCAGTATTGCCAGATCTATCTCAGCCTTATTCAGTCCTTTGCGCTCAAGGAATGCAAGTCGCTGGTCATACGGGCGTTCTTGTACTTTTGCATTCTGCAGAAACTTCACAGCCGTAGCTACCAAATCCTCACGTATCACTGTAGGAATCATTCCTTCACTTGACACAGGTGCTGCCAAGAGTGCCTGTACAGCAGAAGTATCTGCCGCAGAAATATTTGTTTCATCTGCTAATGTTGAATGCTGTTGATTATTCGCAGGAGTGTTGACAGGATTGGCTGACATTGTCACAAACTGTCATCTGGCTCTCGACAGTACAGAGAATATGGATGGTGCGTAGCGTGACCAGAGAACTGTGTGAAATAACCGTTCAGTGCTATATGACGATAACACAAAAGACTGACATTATTCGCACTCCGGAGTGCAAATAGGCGAAGGTTATTAGCATGCCCTCCAGAGTGCGAATAAGGCCAATAATAACCTTCGCCTATTCGCACTCCACGTGGAGTATGACTAATTACTACAATGGACCATAACGACAGACAAGACGATGTCGAAGAGAAAGGGACTAGAGCTGTGCACTCGCCGGGCAGTCCGCGAGCCCGGAGTCTGCGAGCCCGGCCCGGCCCAGGCCTGAAATTTTATTTGTAAAAACGGGCCGGGCTGAGCCTCAACTTCGGCGGGCCGGCCGGGCCATCTAGTGTCGGCCCGCCCAAGCCTGTGCAATCACAAATGTGATAAGTTTTCAAGTCCAAATTCTAAATACAAAAGATAAACGATATGTCCAGTGCAATTAAAGATGCAAGATACAACGGATTCCATCCTGCCATGTCATCATATATGTGCTGGGGCGCCTGCACAAGTGGGGTGGCTGGATAGAATTTGTTATCTTTAATGCAAGCGTTGCAGTTTTGGTCAGAGACTGCGACTGCAGCAGCACAGCAGGGTGCTGGTCGTTCTTGTGCTCATTAACAGTTAACACTGTGCTGAGCTTGTCGCCAGTGTCACTTCTGCCTTTAAGCTGGCCACACTAGTCCTGTTTTCAATTATTCGCAGTCAAGTGGTAACAGAGCTGTCTGCGTCTGACCGCTGCTGCACTTGATGACTTTGCCGTAGCAACACCATCAGCGTCACGGCGTGTCATGTAGCTTTCTTATCTCCCATCGGACTGCATCTGTAGCTAGTAGCACTGGACATAGGGGCCTATTGTTTACTCTTCATCTGTTAATTTTGTATGCATGCTTCCGACATTAAAATGCTATTAACTAAGATGCTGCATGCTCGTCAGCACGCAGATACCAGTTACACAGAGAAAGTGGCAGATGCAGGCTACTTTGAGTCTAATCGACGTAACTTACGTCACTTTGCGACGTGTTACATAGGTTGCAATGCGAAAACTGAGTTGCGTACATTTACTTCATTGCGTTCTTAAATTACATGGCGTAATAGTGCATGTTTGTATTTACTATTAGTATTTTCTTTGGCGTACATGATGTGACACGTGTTCTTACCATTATGGTAGGCCTAACTATTTAACTATTTTACTACGTGTGCGAGGTGGCAAGCCGAGCCGGGCTGGGCCGGTCTTGAACTTTGGTGGGCCTGAAACGAGCCAGGACTAGAAATTTGCTAGAGTAAATGGGCCGGGCTGAGCCAAATCAGTGACGGTCTGGGCCGGGCCGTAATTTTTCGGCTCATGCAGGGCTATAGAAGGGACGGCGAAGACGGCCTATAAGACAAACGGACAGAGATGTCAAAGGCCAAAATCGGCGATTGTATGGCAAAAACAAAGAGACAGAAATGTCGACGACAATGCGAAGTTGAATGAGGCGGAAAGATGATGGAAAATGAACGGACAATGAAGGCGATAGCAAAAACAGAAGACATCTCTTCTCTTTGCCATTGCTGCGGTCACTGCACGTCTTCTACACCACCTTGTCCATCGTTTTCTCTGTTGTCTTCGCCGTTCGTCCAAAATAGTAATTAGTCATACCACTCATACCGCTCCACGTGAATTGTCGTAAGAGATAGTGTACAATATACAGCAGTATGCAGCAGCAATGGCCACAGACACACCCTTAAGGCTTACGGCAGCCCGCAGCCACTGAAGCCTAGCAGTACGCTGTTCGCATATGTAAGAAATTCTGCAACCTTCGTACGAGTGTAGTGAAATAATTGCATGAAGTATACTTAAATTTGCATGCTAAAAATTAGTCATAGCTAAAAAACTGATATAAGCGATAGTAAGTAATAAATCTAAACTTTAAACCTAACCTTAACTTTAATACTAAACCAAAAGCAATAATGCTACGCTGTCCAATAACACCAGTACCTCAACGCTAACGCCACCTATTAGATATTGCATATCGCCAGGAGTGCGAATAGGCCAACCAGTGGATACGCGTACTCCGGAGTGCGAATAACCACTGTCAAAACAAAATTAGCAAGTTACTTTAACTATCAATCAGTTATCTTTTCACAATCACCCAGTTTCAGTGTTTCTATTTTACTCTAAATAACCTATCAAGCTTGAACTACGGACTCCATTGTTTATGTTTACCATTTGCGTAGAATATTTAAATAAGCTATATTCCAGGTAGGGATGCGCAAAGCAGTTAATTTACTAACCGTTTAACCGAACTGTCTAACCGGTTAGTAACCGACTAACCGCTTAACCTAAATAATAGACACAAAAATAATACAAATGTGACTTTTTGACTTACCATAATCATTTACGAATATAACCGGCCGCGAGATTGACAGTCAAAAATTAGGCCAATATCGCGCGCCACTTCGTGAATTGCGAGACACGCAACGTCGAATCGACTCGGATCGGAAAATAGAGGTCGACTGATTGAGTGCAAGTGCAGCAGGTTGAACTATTCGACCTATTACGCAAAACCGCCCAGTGCATTAGTGGCATAATTTGTACCTGATTTTGTGCTGAATCTATGATGATCATCATCGTCATCGTCCTCAGCTGCAGCAGCAGCGGCGGCAGGGGCGGCGGCGGCGGTGGGATAACGAGGTAAAGCATGGGCTAGTCAAGACCGCTAGTTGTCGGTCGGTGCACAGAAGCGATTATCGTGCGTAAGACGACCAGCGCGCCTGACATGACAGCTCGCATTAGAGCGCTGGCAATCAGATTGTCATTCACGCACAGTTCAGATCCCAACTCAACCTATCGATCCACACACAGAAGTGGCACACACATCGCGTGGTGCACGTACGTGCATGGGACAGAATCGATATTGCTGGTCTGACTGACAGACAGGAGCGGTCGTCACTAGCTACCAGTCATTCTCTGCAGTCAGTTTGTAATATAACGACGTCGTCGAGTCATCGACTGGAATACGACGGGTTCTGATTAGCTGTCACTCGGACCATTCACTCGCTCGATCGCTCAGATATCTTATGCACACTATTATAATCGTCGCACTGACAACAGCTGGCAGCACAGAATAATCCCCTGTTGAATGATTTCGCTATGCTCACGACGTTAATAACCAACAGTAGGCCTAGGCCTAATAGGCCCATATGGAAACGGTTAACAGTTAAACGACCTGACCTTTAACTGATTTTTGACTGCTTCTACGAGGTTAATGTATACAACGCATCAGGTTAATCTTGACGCGTTGTATAAAGCATCACACTATACTCGGGCGTAGCTTTGGCCTATATACAGCTTACCTAGAAAAAAAGACTTAAACGTACAGAGGTGGAGGCATGTTCGGTATAACAGAGGCTCCACAACAGGAATGTCGGACAGTAGCGCAACATTTTCTGGCATGTGAAGGCCTCTTTATCGCGTCTTGCAAGTTGCGACAATAGTTACATTTATTAAGTTTAGGGGGCTATTTAATGCAGCGCATGGCGCTTCCAAATGCCGAAAGCCAAAACAAAGTCTAACCGGGTTTAAACTCGGTTGTGTTGACCTAGTTGTATGTAAAACAAATACGACATTTTTTCTACGCAGAACAAACAAGCTTCGTCACTGAAGTGAGCGGCGCCGAGCTGTATTAATACAGAGACGGCGTACGACTTTTCGCTGCAGCAAGCGATAATGGAAGCAAATGTGAGATGTCAGCTGCGTTCATTTGCGTCAGTTTCTGTTAGCGTCGACGTAATTCTCCTCGCATCACGCACACTCGACTCGGACGACTGCCACTCGACGACTGCAGCCTTGGACACGCGTCTACACCGCATAATTATAAACTTATTTTGCAGCCACTGCTTCGGAATAAAAATAAATGGAAAGGTTTTCCAGCCATTTAAAAAAGATGATATAATTTGAGACTTTAATTGCACGCAATTTTTTCCAGCTCGCTGCCATAAACATTTTTGCGCTTAAAATACCCCAAAATCGACAGCGAACTCTGTCTGTTATACGACGCTCCCAGACCCATAAGGGAAAGGCACCCAAAAAGCGGGAAAGCAGAAAAGATAAGGAAATGTAAAGACGAGAAAAGATGAAAGAAAGAAGATGGAGGTGGAAACAGGAAATAAACTTGCTGCGGTGGCTGAAGGGGGATAGACGCCTCTGGGTGAAAGCCGTCGAGTAGACTGAAACGTGAATGATTGGCAGAGTTAGCAGCAGCAGCAATGCAGAGTACAAAGTAGAGAGTCGTGATGAAGCAGGTGCATTCTACAGACATGAAGCCGATACAATTAGACGCACTGCCGTTGCCGTCCATTAATCTACGACACTCAGCCACTGCTGCGATGATGGATAATGACCGTAATCGATAATCAATTACTTCTAATTATCAGTCACGCCGAAGATGATTTGAAAAAAGAATTACAGGATAAGCTTGGACGAGACCGCATGCAGAACATGCAGACGGCTAACTTTTTTCTCGTTGATACTATAATCAATCAGCCGAAAATGACTACAGTTTTGATCACGGAAGAGCCTTCAAACATGCAATGTATAGAAAAAAATTATACGAGCGTGGACTTGGACTTTTAAGACGCAGAATACACAGAAAATAGACAGAAATTTAGCGTGTTGGGATGATGCGAAGACACTGCCGCAGCTCAGCAACATGTTAGCTGCAACGACAAGTGTAAATATTTGTTTTAAATTTAAAATATCATAAATGTTTATAATTCTCGAGCTGCAACAGCGTTGACGTATGGGCGTACGACAGCAGTGATAACGCAATGTTCAACTAGCAAAATTTAGGTAGTTACAGTCAGCAGCTGGCAGTCATTGCAGAACCGTAATTTCAATTAGTAAAATAAAACTTTTCAAAGTGATCAATGCAGCAAAATTAGTGCTAGATTTACCAGTAATGAAATAGGTTTTATGCAATAGATTTTTGCGAAACTGCCAGAAATTGATTTTGTAAAGAAACGCGTCTCTTAAAGACACCGGCGAAAGTCTGACAACGACTCAGCTGACGTGACATGTTGCTGTAGGTCGATGCCGATTTCGTGGAATCCGAGAAAACTTGGCTGTCGACAGTTCATAGCATTGCAGCAGGTACTATAGCAGACAGTTAGTGCCGACAGAGGGATCCAGAGATAAACTTTCGTGCAGGTCGGGGACGTTGCTGAAAAGTCCAATGCATTGTGGCGAGCCTGCCTGCCTGCGCAGAATTCGGTGTCCTTTGAACAGAACGCGTTTCATGGACTCACGGTGAGTGACAGCTTCAGATCGACGAAGGTTACATTTAGCCTACAGACCGGAAAACACGATAAAAGCTCTGTCAATAACAATTCTGCTGTTGACTGCTGCCACTGAGCTATATATGGATGCAACTGGTCTAGGTCACGCAAGCACACATATGGTGCTTTGCACATCATGCTATAGGCCTATGTTAAATGCGAAGTGTTGTCACTATTATTGGAATGCTGAGTCCACAGTGTTAGTCTTGTTTTAAGCCATGAGTGACGATAATATGCCTAGCACAATACCATTACGTTACGAGCTTGTATGACGGCCTATCATAGCCTTATGCAACGCGAAAATTACTGTAAAAATATAGTATGAACATTTAGCTCCACTTGCGAGATGACATAAACTGAAATTTTCGTAAACAGGTTGCGTTTTTAACCGCGGTTTTTCCTGGCAATACGTATACTTTACATAGATTTTCACACTGAGTTATGTGAAACCAGCAATTTCCAATTTCCAAACTACGTTGTTGGGACGTCTTAAAGAAGCAGCTTATTGAAATCAAAGACACGAAACCTAAACCAACCAACCAACCAACCAAACTAATCATCCAGCATTATTAACTGAAACGCAGCAAACGTAAAATGGACTTTTTAAAAATTGCGATAAGTGTAAAATTATGCAAGCTCAAACTAAACTGGTTTCCTGTCAGGTTTTGGGTGTGATTTTAAAGAAGGTTTCATACACTCGGATCTGTGCGAAATTGGTAGCACGTCAGGGTGTCTTGGAAAAACAATAACGTCATTTCGGCGACCGACCTACGGACATGGATGTATAATGAATATTAATGAACGTTGTGTCGGTCGGAACAAGCACGTACGTCGGTCTGCCGAGTGCCCCATTATAGGATCGCTTCTTAAAAAAGTCTCCCTTGACCGAAAATTTACCGATAAAAATCCCCCCGCCCGGCGGCCCCCCGAGCGGGCGAATTTTTATCGGTAAATTTTCGATCAAGGGAGACTTTTTTAAGAAGCGATCCTATAATGGGGAGACTTTTTATGGGGCGACGATAATTTAATAAGGGGAGACATATCAATTCCGTGATTATCTCTCCCTGGGCTGATTTTTACGGGATAGACATTTTAATATGACACCGGCAGTCATGCGCGAGTAATTATACGTCTACTGTGCAGTGCGACACGCGACACAGCTGCTGATGTTGCTGCAACTGCTGCTGCAACGTCCTGTCTCACTCCGGATATTACCTGCATGCATTTGTCGTCTTTCTTGAAGCGCGTACGGAGCGACGTAACTAAACTGAATTGAACTGACATGGTTTAGTTTTGAGCATCTGGTTAATGAGCAAGCAGTAGGCATCATGCGCGCAGTGGGCACCGTCTAACGGCGTCGGTTGGCTACACGTCACGTACGCGTCAACCAGTGATCAATAGGCTTGCCCTGCTCACCCATTGGTCAATTCGTCAAAAACTAAACCGTGTCAATTCAGTTCAGTTCAGTTACGTCGCTTTGTTCGCGCTCTTAGTTTTGACTCAAGAACACTGTTGAACATTTTTGCAACCAAATTTTCCATTCAGTCTTCGTCTCGCTGTCTTTGTCACTGCATATTTTACGCATAAGATGTACGATCTGAATATTACACCTAGAATGCGACTATTGGCACTTTCTGAAGCAAAAGAGAATCATCCCTGGCAGCAGTATAGCTAACACGTCAATACGCGGGAACCACTCAGCGAGAGATTTAACACCCAGAGACTTAATAGTGTCTGCTAATAACTGTTGCCAGACTAAAAGAATTGTGGATAAATTTTATCAGTGAGACTGGCTGTATATATCACACGATGTGCCAAACTACAAGGGACGTTCAAAAAGTTCTGCGACTCAAAAGTTCCTAGCAGTATAACGCACATTCTTTGCATACGCGTACGAATTTTTATTGTTGGCCGTTGGGATCATACAGTTATTGTAATTCACGATGTCGTAGGCTGTGACGATGTCAAACAGCGTCAACGAGTGTTAACTCAAGTGTCGCTTTTTTGCATAATCACTCTACAGCCAAAAATCCGATTTTTCACTGGTGCGCACCAAGACATCTGATTTTGCGGGAGTTTCGACAAATTCGCTTATGAATTTCTCACTTCCACGTATGAATCTGCAGTCACGAAACAAACTGCCTAGTCTGCCGGTGAGACTAACCGTAAATAGACTGAAAATAAAACCGTAATTAGACCAAACATAACAGCGTATATCGGTCAATTACGATGTTATGCAGGGACTTAATCGTTTTCGACAATATTTTTATTGAAAGTTGACAGTTTTGACGATATCCAGAACGAGATATACTGCATGTTATCCCCATAAATCTAACACCGCAATTTAGTCCACAACTTTGCAGTACCCAACATTCTGTTCGTGACTAAAGTGGCCAATTCGCACCATTAGATTAGACCACCCTGCGCACAATAATGACCTGACTCACAGGGATTGTTATTTGTTTCAAAATCTGAAATATCATCTTGGTTGTGTTCTCTATCGACACAATGAATGGCTCAGGTTTAGGGTGGAAGGTCAGGGTTCGTGGCATAGCTCGTCTTTTTCGCTACATGCACGAGTAACAAGCGCGGCAATAATCGATACGGTATTCCGTGAACTTTTTGCACTACTCGGCCAAGTACTAATACACTATTTGGTTTACTGTTTGGACAGAATAGGCCTATTGTATACGAATATAATATTTACAGCACAGGCGTGTTCGATAAACGAAGTCACTGTACGGCACGAAAACTGATCGAATGGTTATCCTGGTAGAATAAGCTGTGTTATGTTTAGTGCCGACATCAAAGTCCGCCACTCCGCCTATGTAGCTGCACAATCTCAATAATAACCGTAAACATAACCTCTTGTCTTTTGAACTGAACATTTACTAAACGGTCACTGCTACCCTGAGTAACTTTTACACGTATTTTGGTTTGTCTTATTTTTTCCACGCTTTGTTGTTTTCGGTGCTATGAGACGGACAGACAGACGGATGGTCGGGATGGATGGATTGCGTGACAAAACCCGTATTGTGGCCTATAGAACGGTTGCACAATAAAATTCGCAAATAGACAATATGAAAGAAGAAATCGACAGCAGCGCTACAGATCTAATAAAACTGCAAACAGTTCGACACAAACATCTTACTATTTGTGGCAGTGCACCAATTTTTTTTCGATTATGTATTATTGTTGTTATATTCTTGTTATATTGTATGAAACAATGGGTGGTCAGCATTGACTAATATGTTATGTACCCTTTTAACCGCCCTGCTATTTTATCAAATATACACCGCGGTCCATAAAAATGATGCCACTTTTTTGAATAGCTTGGTAAAACTTTAGAATATTTTAATAATTTTTGGCATGCGTACGACATCAAAAAGAAACTTGGCGCATGTGACTAGTTTTGGCCACTTTACCTTAATACTGTCGCTACACTACCTTGTAAAATGCAGAAGTCATAGTTTGGCCATTTACTGTGGGCAATGAATTCATACTGGGTAGCGCACGCGTCGGCGCAGAAATGATTAGCTGAATAGCGACAAACACAACTGGCAATTATTGTCCTTAAAAAAGTTACACGTGTCACATCACATCGTCTTTATTACAGCATGTGCTTAAAATGTCCTCCTCCGGCATGAATGCAAGCGGTAAATATTGACGCTATTCCCCAACACTGGGTTCAATAACCTGCATTTCACTAGGTAGTGTAGCGACAGTATTGAAGTAAAGTGGTCATTTGAGTCAAGTTTCTTCTTGATGTTGAACGCTAAAAATTATTAAAATTGACCAATGTTTTACGGAGCTATTCCAAAAATAAAAGTGGCACCTTTTTATAGACCACGGTGCACTATTTTTCGTTATTGCGTTTGTGGTTGTGGAAAAAAACTCTGACTCGCTCACTTGACTGCAGAAAACAACGTTGGTCAAATAATGACCAAATAAATCTAACAAAGACCAAAACGACGTCGACGACCGACGCGACTATGAGACGACGGGTCAGTCGCCGATCACGTTCCTCGCGACTCACAAAGACGTATGCACGACGGACGGACGGACGGACGGTGGAATCTGGATGGACAGCATGATGCGACGGGCGACGGGGGCAGCGCTGGATAGACGGAGAGAGAGGGGGGCAATGGACGTACGCGGAGACTGGACACGGCGGGCACGCGCCTGATATCGATTGATGGCGCATTGCACACACACACACACACACACACACACACGATGCAGCGTGCACGGACCGTCGCCTGCACAGGAGGCCGTCCGCCCATCCGTAGTACAGTCAACCGCCGGTCTGTCGTCCACGGCATCACTGTTTTCACGCCACATCTCAGCAGACTGTGCACCACGCGGCGGAGACTAAGTTGTCACACTCACTATGTCTTCGTCTGCCGGACCTGACGAGGTGGTCGATCTGAACGTTGGCGGGGTGTTCTACACTACGACCGTCAAGACGCTGACCTACGAGGCCGATTCTGCACTGGCGATGATGTTTTCTCGTGGCGTCAACCTGGTCGACGGCGATACAACTGACGACACCGCCATCTGCCACCGGCCGCCGACCCTGTACAACGGCCGGGCCTTCATCGACCGCGACGGCGTCCTCTTCCGCTACATCCTCGACTATCTGCGCAACGATGGGCGCCTCCTGCTACCCGAGGGGTTCCAGGAACGCCGACGACTGCTCGTGGAGGCGGAGCACTTCCGCTTGACGGGGCTGGCGTGCGCGCTGAGGGACGTCGATCGGTTGTCTGCGGGCAGGTCAACGTCAACGTCCCCGGTGAGGTTATCAGCAGTATCGGCGGACGAACGGGGCCACATCATCGTCGGTTACCGGGGCACGTTCGCTCTGGGTCGCGACGGTGGCGGGGGCGTCGCCGACGTCAAGTTCCGTAAGTTGTGGCGCATACTCGTCAGCGGTCGAGTGTCGCTGTGTCGGCAAGTGTTCGGCAGCACACTCAACGACAGTCGTGACCCTGACCGCGGGGCAGCCGACACCGACCGCTACTCAGCGCGTTACTTCCTCAAACATTCCTTCATCGAGCAGGCTTTTGACGCTCTGCTGGATGCCGGCTTCCGCATGGTCGGCGCGTGTGCGTCCAGCACTAACAGCGCAGGCGGCGAGCTGAAACCAGGTACCGACGTCGAAGAGAGCAGGTGGAACCACTACAACGAATTCGTTTTCGTACGTCCTTAATGTTACACACTGTACTCTGACTACCGGTACTCGACGTCTATCAAACACGAAGACCGAGTTCACGCAGCAGCCTGCAGCCGATCCAACTCCGAGTTCGCTATTTTAATACGATGATAACGATCGTCAAGGTTTGCACGTGTTCAGAGTCAGACAAAATCTTTGAGAGTTGTTCTATACGAAAAATATTTTTACACAATAGTCGAGTCCTGCACACTTTAGTGATCATGCGGTGGTGCCTGTTTAGGCTTGCGAAAGACTAACTGCTTAATAAGGTCTTACAACTAAACCTACGAGTGTTTAGCTTGACGTTTACCTGATTGACGTAGTTTATATGCGTTTCCAACATTTGAAGAGTCCAAACAAAAAGAAAAATTAAGTGCCATATGAAAAGTACAACAAAAGGGTGAACTAAATCAATAAAGAACTTAATATTATGGACTTTGGCCTCTTTTTCGATGTACTCTTCACAATGGACTTAGTACACTTTTCGTTTGGACCCTTTATTTATGGGTTATCTGTAAAGAAACTGAAAACAATTTTTATTGTTGCGTAAGCTTGAAATGTGCTTGTTATTTTTTTAGGTGCAAGTAATATTTTAAACTGTAAGGAAAGTTTGAAAACGTTCGAAAAACGTTGCTGTTTTTAAAATGAACGTTCAGCTAACATTCAGACGTTAAGATATGCCTACGTTTTCTGGATAGCTTTTGAATAAAAAATATAGGCGAATAAATACTTATGTAGGCCCCTAAGATTTAATAAACTCTGTCTGATCTGCGCAGTTGCTGTGTCACTCATAACCACCGGCCACTTGCATCTATCAGGAGTATAATGGGTATATTCGTTATTCGACTTAAAATGGTGTCACTTTTATTGTTATGATCACAAATGATGAAGCTTTACCCCTTTGAATATTTTTACTTTCATTTGCCAGTAAAGTTAGAGTAAAACTTATTGTCTCGCGTTAAATCTGTTTTGGCACTCACTACGTGACAAAATTTGATTCTTCGACTATATATTATCAAAGTGTGTAAATTTTTCTGTATAGGATAATAAAATTCAGGCATCTCTGTCTAATTCTTCGCTTAACCTGCGAGTCGTCGTGATATTTTCAATCTTTTGCAATGCAATAAAATCCCTAGAAATCCCTAATAGACGTTCGCTGTATCGTCTTGTAAGACCTCTGGAAAAACTAACATTTCGCAAGATTAATCTGTAATAGCCTTGAAGCGAGGTGGTAAAGGTGGTATAGATTTAACCTACGCCTAGCTTTATTTCTATGCATACAACAGTTCAAGGAACTATTAAAGTCGTTTACATTTACCGCGGTTATCATAAAAATAAAAGCGACACGCTTTTGAGACAATGCACATTGTATATTGATACTGTATATATTGTAGATTACAAACAGACTGTTGTTCTACATTTACTGTGATTTGTGATCTTACAAACTACAACCGAGCTTAGCTTGAGTTATTTTTTCGTCTATTTTCGTGATTAACGAGCGGTGGCCTGCAGCTCACTCTCAGACATAAATGACATGTTTTGAAAATGTTTTGGTTTTCCACGTGAGAACAAAGTCTGACCAAAGAAGGAACTGTTATAGCGTGTCAGCTGAATATTTATTTTGTATGGAACAAACTAAGAAAATATAAAAAGTGTAATAGCCGTATCCTGCGCTAAAACACGTGAAATTGTGCGACGCTTTAGTGCGATTTAGTTGCGCGCGGGTTTCTAATTCAACAAGTAATTTGAGCAAAGCTTACGTGACGCACGACAGCATCGGTCCTGCTACCTGGGCAATCAATGCACAACGTGCAATAAAATAAGAACGCGTCTTTGAGGAGTACCCAAATTTAAGGAAGACTTCTTCAACCCAGGAGGTCGGAACTGAAATGATTACAAATGTACTTTCTACGCTAAAAACTTTATACGCTAACAATTTGTGCTTATCTCTAGTAATTTTTGCGCAAACCAATCTTTAAATATGCGCCACAGCCAAAAATTGCAAAAAAGAATAAAACCTTTATTTTGTGGGTTCAAGGTTATTGAGGGTCATCGATGTTGACACCACTAATAAGCTCATCACTAGTGCTTGCTATGATAAGCACCATGTCTGTGTTTATCTGCAACCATTTTCACGCTAAATGAGCCGATAGTGGTAAAATAACCGCTTTTTAGGGGAGGGGTACTTCTCTTTGCAGCTCGCGAGCGCAGAACTCCTTAAACTTAAGGGGTCAAGACTTAAACTGCTAAAATCTACGTTTAATGCTGAAAATTTCACATCAGATAGTCTTGGTCTATCCCAGCCATTACTGCGCAATTCACTCTTAAAATGTGTGTCACAGCTCAAAATCGCGAAAAATTCACTAAAACCTTTCATTTTCGACGTTTAAGGTCGTTCAAGGTTATCGATGTTGATATCTTTAAAAAGCTCGTTACTAGTGATTGTTATAGTAAGCAGCATGTCTTTACCTATTTGCAACCGTTTTACGCTAGATGAGCTAATAGCGGTAAAATAAGAATTTTTATAACGGGTCTTTTTTTCACGCCCTCGTTTAAGGCGAACCCCCTTACCTAGCAGCATGAAATTGTCACAAAAAACTAGAGTCCGTGGGGCAGCTATAGTGAAGATATTGTGATCTTAGCTTCCACCGTTTTGATAGGGCTGCAAAGTGTGACGGAGAGACCGACAGACAGACGGAGGCCAAAACCGTAGCTAAGACGCGCGAAACATTTCGCTGTTTCGTGAAAAAAGAAAAAGAAACAAAAAAACAACAACATTGATGTAAATGTTCTCCATTGCAGGCATAACTGGTGTGCCGATTTTAGTTTAAAAAGGTCACCGGTTAATGTCACCCGACGCTAACGACTTAAGAATGCAGGTCTTGCGTAATCACTGCTTTTGCGGTGACCTAATTTACTTTCAACGTCTGGACGCTCGGAAACTGAACAAACTACCCCACGTCTCGTCGGCACCTTTTTTGATTTTTGTCAGATTTGTTTCTCAAGTAAAACTATTACGAATCACTCGACTGTAAACAAGGTAACATCATAGGCTATATAAGTGCCGGGAGCCATTGACATTCTGCATACCGTATGCATTCTTTTTGTTGGAGCAGATCTTGCTTCAGTTTGAATCATCCCATCCGACAAATCTGACGTTTTTCTGTGTTTTTTACATGTAGGGGCCTAACCACTTCATGCATTTATGCCGTGCGCAATCCTGCTTAATGTTTTAAAACACTTTTTTGTAAAAAAATGTGCAAAAGAAAACGCAAAACAAACGAAAGCGTAGAGCAAACAGGTTGACCACGTCCGTGGGCGTCAATGCATTAAGGACCAACGGAGTCATGCACCTCAACGACTTTGTTTATGTCTTGCAATATGTTGACTTGAAATCAGCCTATTGACGGCTGGACGTTCCATTTCAGCGTCAGGAAAGACGTTCTAAGGCCAGTGGCGGTCCCAGCTTAGAGCCGGGATGCTATGTAGTACCCCAAATTCAGGCTCAATAGTCCCAGCTGTGTGTACATAACATACTGGCCGATGAGAAGTTTTATTCCTGATACCGATATAAATAAAGACCACCCTGTTCAGCTGGATTTGGGATGAAGCACAGCACCCAGATTTTTTGGGGGTTGGAACCGCCAGTGTCCAAGGCAAAAAAACGCAAGTCCCTTGCGAGACTCTAAGAGTACGTTATCATTCCCCTTGCAGGTTGGACATGGATCGCCGCCGACGTTAGCACATGTGGACTACTATATATACATGCAGTATATGCCGCCGAGGTGCCGGTGCGCCGGCTGCAGTGTCACACCGGCTTTATTACAGTATATGAGTGCAGCGGCCTGACGACGCCACGACGGACCGGCGACAAATTGCACCACGAACAAGCAAGCGGACGAGACGAGCTCTTCACGACGCCCCTGGGTCTTCTGTATCAGACACAGACAGACGCACAGACGGACAGAATATAGACCTATCTGTGGCAGCAACAGCAGCAACAGCAGCGTGCAGCAGCACACGCCACTCGTTGGTCAGTGGTTGCGTCGCGTCATCTGGTCGTCTGTTATTGATGCTGCTGCACTAAACGTTCAACCGCGTGCACGCTCTGCAGCCGCAAAACATCGCTGTAACGTCGCCTGCGATAAGACCCTCGGCGTCGAGTGAGTTAAAAAAGTAGGCAGAGCATAAAGGTGAAATTTTCTGACAGACACTTAAAATTTCCGACAGGATTCTGATAGAAAACTGAAAATTATGTGTGCGCAAAATTTCAAGTTTGCCTTCAATTGTTTTTAAAATAGGGGGTTTAGCTTCAACGTTTGCATTTTCTGGACGAAAATTTTTCCACACAGAAGACTTTCCGACATTTTGCCGACAGTCTAGAATTTAGAAAAGGAGCCAGTTGCCCTCTTTGCCACTGTAGTTGGCTAAATAGTGTCTCAATATAAATTAGAATAATTCGAATACTCATACTACGTAGTCAATGTTGTTAATAAGTTTCTTTTAATAAGACTTATTTGCACTGAAGTTTTAATTTTTTATTTAATATTGCCGCAGAAAGCCCAGTATTTGTATTCAGTCAAATATTGTGTGTTATCTCTAGTTGTAAACTAATTTTGGTAAATTTTTGGAGAAATGGAGCGTAGCATTGTTTAAATTTTATTGGCGTCCGGAATCAGATCCGGGATCGCTGGTTCGAGATGAGGATTAAGAATTTTTTTAAATTTACGAGTAGTCTTCGCTAGACACTTTTAGTTTATTATTATTATTTGTAATAATTGTGGTTTCGCTGCTATACTGTAAATTCTGCAATGGTAAATTAAACCGTTCTACCAGTGGCCATAATTATGTTAGTGTGCTAAAACACTAAGCATGTGGTTGCTATAGTGCCAGTTCATTAATTCATAAACATTTAGCAGTAGCAGTGATTTATGCATTGCTAATGTCGCCCGTGACAAGAAACGGGGCGTAATGCACGCGAGAGAACAGACGAAAGCATTGCAGCATAATACATTATAGAATAGCACGGGTCGAGCGTCCAGTGTAGTTCGGTTGGCGGTGGATGAGATTTAGCGCATTTTCTCGTCGTCAGTCGGCGGGCGCATGGATGTCGGTCGGTGCGACCGGTGTGATTGGGCCGACGGACGGACAGACGACGTACACGGACAGACGGACAGACAGCCAGACGGACGAATCATTTCACTCCTCGACTCAATAGTCGAACGTGTCGCAGTGTCGTCGACGACACACAACCACACAAGCTGCTAGCCGGCAGTCACTGGCATTGGCGCTGCATCGACCGAACAATAGCTGACTTATGCGCGCAATTACCAAGTCTGTCGGCCATGCAGTCGACGACGAACTGAGGCACTGACCGACGGACACGCCGAGGAGGATATTGATTTTCCTCCTGCAGCTGCGTTCTACCAGACCAGCGCGTGTTGTCTGACTAGACCTAGCGACCTGTCCGGCGGCTTAGCAGTCCGTAAGTCTCTGCTCCGAGTGACGACTGTTATGATATTCGCCATATTTAACCTCCTCATCCGTTGTCCAGCGGGCGGCAGATGACAGGCGACCGACCGACCGTCCGACTGGCGTCCATTTACCCGCCAATACGCACGCCACTCGCGCTAGCAATGTAAGCTTACACCGGCGGGATTATCTGTGTATCACGACCACAACCTACGACCACTAACGTTGTTATTATTCAACGACTTGGACGGGATTTAAAACTTAAAGAAAAATATGTTTGATGACACATGAGTGATCCATCAGTAAGATAATAGCAGCCTTGCTAGTGACAGCTGAGGTAATGGCTGCCATTCTCAAAGCTTGGGCATTAACCTGGCTTCACCACTCTTCAAAAGTGCTGCCTTGTGAAGTATGAATGTCAGCGTTGCTAGCATTGCTACAGCTATGATGAATAAATATTTTCATTACGGTGTACAAAGATAAAACTAAATAAATGATCTTAAGTAATTTAAGTTTATTGTCAAATTTTTCAATAAAAATGAAGGTGATGGCCTACACTTGATGTTTAAGATATTTGAAATGTACAAGGCTACAGTGCACGCTGATATTCTGACGTTTATACTTTTTCATTTAAGGTGTGGTGAAATCTTCGGTGATTACTAGGTTGCAAATTTTTCGTACGATGTGTTAGTAAAAAAAGAAGCTTAGCTGTCGCTAGGATAGTCGACCGTACTTTTTGTCAGTGACCTTCAAGGCCATTTAATGTCGATAATTTTTATGTCATTTGAAAGGTAATATGCGACTTTCTATTAGTGATTTTTTAAAAGTAAAATTGGCCATATCTTTCACCGTTTACGAGATATGGCTAGTTTTCCGTTAAAAACGCACATTTTCTTACCCTACCGTCATTCAAACCCCAATTTGAAAATGTTTCCTTTAGAGTAGATCGCTAAAATATTGCATGCCAGAGTTTCACACCCGTGGCTAATTATTCGTGCAAAACGTTTTCCCCTACGACCTACCAGTTAGCCAGGATACATCTACTACAGACAGACGGACGGACAGACGAACGACAACCATGCCAATAGCTCGACCGTTACTTATGTACGGTCGGCTAAAAATTAATCCTTCATTACTTTGGGTACTGGTCTACTGGATACATCGAAGCTTGGAAATGTAGCATGTGTCACTTTCGACGTAGGCCTAACTTATACAAGGGTAGGCTTAAAATTTGAACTACTAATAGGTCTACACGTTTAGTGCTGCCTGTTGCTGTAGCCGGTTGAGTTCAAGAAATTTGAGCTAATGCTCACGAGACGCGCAAAAGCCTATAGCAGTTCCGGTTTAGTAGTTTAGCTGAAAATTAAAGTGTTCACGCTAAGTTAATATACAAATACTTTTATTCTCTATCTGGATCGCATAACGATAGTTTCGTGGCGCCATTTTGTGAATGATATAGACTTGTGTCGCAGCCCGAAATCGCCAAAAAATCAAAAAACCTATTTTGGCGTTCAAGGTCATTCAAGGTCATTGAATTCGGCGCCAGTCGAGAGCCAGTGTACGACTTCCTATTAGCAATTAATAGTAACCTAGGTCCTATCTCGCACAGTTACTGAGATACAGCGACTTATTGGCCAGAAATCGCAAATTTTGCCACCCCCCTCTCATTGAGCGCCTTTGTCGGGGTGACCCCCTTTGAATTTATGGGAAAGCTTTACGGTTCCTGAAACAGTCTTTCAAGCAGCCGACGGTGACGATTTGGTGATTCTAGCTTGCACCGCTTTTGACTGATCCACCCGTGTGACAGACGGACAGACAGACGGACAGACAGAATTGCGATGGCTAAGACGCGCTGAAAGCAGTAGCTGCTTTCGCGCGTAAAAATGCCGCCCCATTATAGTATCTGCTCGGGTAGAATTTACGTTTGTAAGTGTAAACTTAGTAGTGAATTCTTCTTTAGTTCTCACATTTTATTACTTTATGTCCGTTTTTCGATTCACATTTCTCCAATTTAATCTCGCTTTCTGTAGTCCGTTTTTGCAGTTTTATGCCTCTCGCGTTGAAGTGGTGTTAATTTTTTTCGCAATTTATTTTAGAGACCAAAAAATATTGCTGTCTAATGGCAACAACCTAAAGTAATCGACCAAAACTGTAGCAGGAAGCAAACTAGGCCTACTGTAGATCCCTGAAGCAAGCACTCTACACTGGTTATCGGTCTTATACGGAGTGCTTTGTCGACTAATGCATTCTGTGACTGCAAATCATAGTCAGGCTTACGTCCGTCGTGTCTTCCCGCCAGTTCTCATCTCTTCTTGTTACCGACTGCATTAAACTATTGACATTCACGTTCTATTCGAGACACACATTTGATTCTCATTTTAGAGCCTTATTCGGTGTAAATGAGTAGTTGACCTACGAGGCCTAAAACTCTCCGCTATTCATCTCTAATAGATTGGAAACTCTTTGACGTTTGAACGACAACTCTTTTGCGACTAAAAATGAAATAATGCAGAATATACAAATTTAGAGAACAACATACTATGTTGACTGGCAGCATTGTTACAACAGCAGGAATGTTGAATTTCAGATGTAATAACGTCTAAATATTGCAAATGTTTTACGCGGGCGTACATGTTATTACTTTCTATCTCTATCCTTATCCTTGTGCGTTCTTCCTGAGAATGTTTTGCAACGTTTCTGCAGGTTATGTCAATCAATCAAGTTCTATTTGACGGAATATGGCAGCACACGAGCATTTGTCAAACTAAAGTTTGTTAGAATATCTACATTAAATACAAATTGACAAATAAACTTTTTATAACTAGGCTAGTGCACTATACATAACGGATAAAACACAGTCAACATCGAAATTACAATTTGTCTATTTGACGGAATATGGCAGCACACGAGCATTTGTCAAACTAAAGTTTGTTAGAATATTCACATTAAATACAAATTGACAAATAAACTTTTTATAACTAGGCTAGTGCACTATACATAACGGATAAAACACAGTCAACATCGAAATTACAATACTGTACTAATTGGAGGAGAGATTACTAGGTGAAAACAGTATGCATAAATTATAAAATATCAAAGTCGTGTGGGTTTCTGAAATTTTAATATTAAACCTTTACACAAAATTTGGGCATAGATAAAGTAACAAATAGTAAAGGCAGCTATTGCTAATTAGAGCGCAAAACGTTTCTGCATATATCGCAGATAGGTAAAATAAAATGCTTTGTGGTTGACACGCAGCGAAGGAGTAGGCCTAATACCCCGTTTACACGATTGAGCAAACATCGAGCAGACATCAAGCAGGCCTGACGGAACCCCGCCACCTGGCTCAAATGTAGGCAGAGCTTAGCCCACAGCTGACCACGTGTTATATAGGCCTTTTAATTACAACCCGCCCGCCCTCCTAATTAACATGTTAATTACCATAGCTCGTCGAGTTAGCTGGACGAATGCTAGCAAACATCGAGCAGACGTCGAGCAGGCGTCAAGCAAACGTCGAGCAATCGACGAGCAAATGTCGAGCAGATGTCGAACAATTAGCACGTGTATTTTAAATACATTTGCTCGACATTTGCTCGATGTTTGCTCGATCGTGTAAACGGAGTATAAGACTATGGATCATGGAGACTTGTCCTAGAACACCAAAGGTCGCAATGAAAAAAAATGTGACAAGCCTTTCCCTGCCGATTGCTGATAATGGGCAAGTAAGTAAGTATGTAAGCAACAGTATAATGAATATATCAAATGTGCCTGTATACATGACAAAAGACGAACACACGCATTGTTTGAACGCCCTCTACTGTTTTGCTAGCTGTTTGTATGGTAAAGCCCAAATTCCATTACGCCAACTTTTAGCGAAACTTACCCGCGGTCCAATGAAAATGACGGACGCAAATCATGAAACGGGCATGTTAGGGGGAGTTTCGGGCTTTCAAACTATGTCAACATGTCGTGATGGTTGCGCCGACAAGCCTGCGGGAAAGTTGCGGTGAAAGATGTGGACGTGGACCACGAAAGTCAGCGGACTTTGTCGCAAAGTCGTTGGCGTAATGGAATTTCGGCTTAAGTTTACATTATCAATCAGCCTATCGTTGATGAGAGACGTAGCAGGCGAGAGTTAACAGCGAGTCGGGCGCGAACTGATCGCTTGTCCGGTCATAGACACGCCACGTGGCGTCGCCAGATATCAACATTGGGTCGACGGCGTCGTCCTCAGCAAACATGGACATAGAGACCGAAGTATCGCCGAAGCCGTCACCCACAACCCACGCCCCGTCCCCGGCAGCGTCAGTACAGTTGATGCGATGGTGATGTGAATAGAAGAGATAGAGTGAGGGGTGGCGCTCGTGACGGTAGACCGGCCGGCCGCTGTACGACGTGTTCAGCAGCGTGAATACGCCGTTATACACGCTCGATCCAGTCGTCTTATTCAGGAACTCCGTCGACGCACATGACGTCACGACTGACGTAAGCACACACGCACACACATGCACAGTGACTCGGTCAATTTTTATTTAACTCAGCTGTACAGTACACTGATGCAGTGAAACTGTGGGATGTGACAGACGTGGCAAGTGTGCAAGAGAGAAAAAAACACCACGATTGCTGCTGTTAAAACTATCTTCAAAACCTAGTCTAAAAAGTTTGTAGTACAAACTTCAAATTATAAAAAAAACAGTACAGCACAAGTATAATTGATAGACTGATAATAGCTGAATAACGTAGTGTGTCAAATATGCAATAATATATAAATGGTGACGGGCGTCGGGTCATTATTGAAAATTTTTGACCCGAAGTTTGTAATAATGTTGCCCGAGATCGAAGATCGAGGGCAACATGTTACGAAGTGAGGGGGGAAATTTTTCAATAATGATCGAGACGCCAGTCCCTATTTGTTTTGTTATACTTCAATGCCTCTACTCAAAATTTGTGGTATTTTACGCTCTCTTCGAATAAAGTAAACATGGTTGTCTGCTGATAACGTATGACGTACCGTTTACAGCGTTTAGCCACAGTACATAAATTTGGCGTCGGCATGGTCATAGAGGTCTCGAATGTTAATGAGACGTGACCATCGTCGGCGTGATGACGACCTCAATCAAATAGTGCCTTCTGGAAGTGCACTATTGTCAATAGTGCTACCATGAAGGGCACTATGTCACTGCGTTGTTGCTGAGGAGGTAACTATAGCGTATTGGTGAACGTCACGTGACGTGATTTGCACCAATCGCGTGCAGGTATTTTTCGTTAAGGTATAACAATGTTCAGTGTTGCCAAAGTTGATAGAAAAAGGTAAAAAAAACTGATTTAGGTTGATCCATAGATTTAATAAACGTCAAAGAAAATTTTTTTAGAAGTTAGAAATGTTGAAAACCCTTTTCATACAGGGACACTTTGACAATTTGGAAGCGTTGAACAAAAAACGTCCTACTCTTTTCACTTGACGTAAAAAAATTATAGCTTTAATGGCCAATTAACATCTACGATGCCTAATGTGAAATGGCCATAAGATACAACTTTGTCAAATTTATCAAATTTTTGTCATCACACATAGCAAATAAACAACGCTGGCAAAAATATAGAAATTTAAGGCACATTTCCATAACAAATATTTTTTTTTAATTTAGAAACATTTATTGCAACTACATGTACGTTAAGTGAGTGATATGTTGGAACCTGGACATGAGCATGTGACAGTAGTCGACGAATCATCGACAAAGCCACCCAAAGCGGCATCAAACGCTCTCCACGAAGTCACGTTATACGGCTCAGGCCACACGGGCTGACCTACCAGTCCGCCCTGCCGACCACCCAGGCTTGGACCGACCACCCAGTATGATGCCTCCTGCAACGACAGCATCAGCATCGCATGACCACTGACTAGCCGTACTCATTCAATCGATCAATCATTTATTTATTTATTCTAATAAAATCAATAATTTACCCCCCAAAAATCTGCAGTAGCAACATTTACAGCAAGCAAGACGTGCAGGTTCATCATGCAGAGCACTTAAGGCGGTCGTAATTAACAGTATGCCTAAGCCTAAAGGCGCGTTGAGAGCGACGTAACTGAACTCAACTAAACTGGACTGATATGGTTTTGATTTTGAAAAACTGACCAATGGGCAAGCAGTAATGCATTACAGTAGGCACCGTTTAATAGCGTCTGTAACTACTTGATAACGCGCACGTTCGCGTCAACCAATGACTAATGGGTGTTCCCCGCACGCCAATTGGTCTGTTCATCAAAAACTAAACTGTGTCAGTTCAGTTCAGTTACGTCGCTCTGTACGCGCCTTAACACAACACGAAAAAGATAGAAATGTGTCTAATAACATTTACATTTTGAATCAAACATGTGAGCATCGGAAATCTGGGAAAATTGACACTCTGCCTTTGCTCGTTCGTTTATGTGCACTTGTTTGCTTCACATCTTATATATTCCGCTAATGCATTGATGCCATCAGTTGGACGAGACGAAAAAAGTCATTCATCAGATTTGTAGCAATTACCAGAGATTCTCCAAAGCCAGATCATAACTAGCAAGCAAAACTAGGCAAGTTAAACACAAGCCTAAAACGTCGTTGCTGTAGACAGTTGCTTTAAATTATACACGTAGCAAACAAAGTCATCTCTACTAAAACGTTGAGATGATTGTGGTGCATGAAATTAATGCGTCATAAAGCTATAACTAGTGAGGAGTGCATAAAGATAAGACAATCATTAAGCTTGCATGTTTTCATGCAACGCAACGCATGCAACTCATAAACAGACAGAACTTTTGTCCTTGTGTTTTGGCCGTGGTGTCAATCAGTGGCGTATTTAGTGGGGGAGGGGCCACGGTGCGATGCCCCCCCCCTTTGGCCCGACCATGAAAATTTTTTACAGGCAACTTTATATGAAAAGATGCGTTTTTGCCGTTCTCCAGCAAATTTCAGCAAAAAAATGGGCGAATTTGCGGCTTCTATTGAACGTTCAAAAGCAAAAAGTGTTTCAGCTCCAGGGGGCTCCGCCCCCAGACCCTCATTATAGGCTCGCGCTCTGCGCGCTCGCCATGCCCCCCCTTTGCCAAATCCTAAATACGCCGATGGTGTCAATTGCGTCAGCTGCTTTCGTTGAGTATTTGCTTCCGTACTTATTTTTCGTTGTCTGCGGCACTGACATCAGAAAAGTACGCAAGACTGTTGCGTTGGACAAAAACCATGCTTTAGGCCGCGTTCACATAGACACGACTACGAGTACGAGTCCAGTTTTCAGTTTGTGAGTAAAATGCTTTGCAAATAAAAACCACAATTTTTTTTACTACGAAGTTAATAATTTCACTGCTCATGCATCCTTAGCGGTGAACAATTCAACGTGATAACAAAAATTAAATAAATAATTTTGTTTACATGTAGTTTTCTTCGTACATGTTACCCGTACTGGCATCTATGTGAACGCGGCCTTAGACAGGTGCGAGTGACGTCATCACGTCACGTGGTACGTACCTCGACGAACGCGTAGAGGAACATGTCGCAGTCACGTGGCGATGACGTCACGCCGGCCGGGTGGCGAGGCACCCGGATGTAATAATGTCGGTCGTTGAATGTGGAAGTGGAGTGTCGATGGAAATGGCCGGAGTACTCGGCGTGACGGCTGCTTGTTACTGTCACGCACGTGCAGTCTGTGCACACAGAGTTGGTCATGGATTTAATTCATCCATGGATGAGACTGGATAGGATTGGATTGGGTCAGAATTTTTTTTCACGACTATTTGCAGTGACGGTCAGTATGTAACTACTTTACAAATATGTTTGTTACAAATTAGCGCTGCAGCCACACTCGCCGTCGGGCAGTCAACCTTTCACGTTTCCCCCTAGTTTTTATCCTTCTTTTTTTCTGAGTTCCCTTTTTCCCTCCCTTTCTCCCTTCTCTTTTTTCTCTTCATTCCACTTGTGTTACCCCTAAATCCAGCTACCGTGTCTAGGAATTGCGATAATTTTTTTTGGCTCACTAGGGTACAACTCTGTCTATAGCCGCTCAAATGTGCAAAAATTGTTTGGCGTCGGGCTGACTGCGGAACGATTTCTTTGCACATTTGAGCGGCTAAAACCGTGCACTTTGTGTCACTGTACAGTGTTCAGTGTTTCGTTTGGGCATATAGAATGGAGTTTTACAAGTTGCAAGAAAATGCGAAAACTGCCACTGGCTCATTCTGCGATTTGGAAAAATCAGAAGCCTGTGGGGTCTTCGACCCAACAAGCTTTTGGTTTTGGGTCTACTGTCTCACTGCCCCTCCCCCCAAAGTAGACTCCTCTTATGCACAAGTCTCGATCAGCTTACACGGTGATTTGATTCCATTCACTACATCAGCTACGACGTCGGCAAGCACGGTCACCGACTTAAATCACCCCGGCCGCAGACAGTAACTGGATAATTATCTAAAAATGTTCACTGATGAAGCAGATAAGGTTTTCAGTCGACGAACAGCTCACGAACCACCCAGCCGCGTTATGCGGGCAATGTGACCCATTTCGCTCAAGGAATAATCATATAAGAAGCAAAATAAACAAGAAACCGTAAACGGCCAAAAAATTTCTTGCTCGGAACTTTCAAATGCCTCAGCCGATTGAGTTAGTTTGCAATTAATAAACTTGACAGTGCCCATAAAAACTGAAATGACATCTTTCTATAGGTCTATACAATTTAATTAACGATACGATAATATTATCACGTGTAATACTAACCATCACTGTATTTTTTATACATTCAGCCAACAAATGAAACGTTTACAGATTAAAATACATGGCAGAGATGAAAAAAAGCTGAATGAAATACTCAGTTTACCCGTAATTGTTGTGTTGGGTTTTGCGGGCGGCGTGATCGGTGGATAGGTTGTCTACAGCACACAATACAACAAAATATCAACCACATAATCATGTTGAATGATGTAACTAATTGTGTAAATTACAGTCACTTGACTACCGGACATACTGCAAGTTTGACATAAAAGCAGGTCAAGGAAGGTCACTCAAGTTAATTTGGGAGTCAATAAAACGTTTTACTTAGCTTGTTCCGAATTAAATTTGAATTTCGATTCAATATAATTAGTCAGTACGTAGGCAAAGCGAACGTCGTGGCTGTGCGAAATTTTCAGACAAAGGTCACCATGAACCGACGTTACATGAAAAAAATAATGCAGGGTATATAGATGTCGCTCGTATCAATCGCACGGTCAGTCCAGGAGCTTTATTTACGTAACGTTTTAGTCAAAAAATGGCGAGTAGCTAGTAGCGTACACACTGGCATACCAAGTTGTTGGGTGATCCGAGGCAAAGTCCTGCGGCGAACGCGTAGGCGCAATTAGAGTCCGAGTGGCCGTAGACGTAGGCACCGAACGGCGTTCCATCCAGCTGAACAATAACGTGCACTCCAGGCCGGACACGGACCATTCGACCGAGCATCGTATCCTGACCACTGGCGTCAAACTCAGTCCAGTTCTCAGCACCCACGGGCTGGCCGTCCAGCGTCAGACGGTCGACGGCTGAGCGGTTGGCGACGAGGATGACATAGTGCGTGAAGTTGTCGTAGTCGGAGTGTCCGGTGGCCAGCGTGTACCAAGGTCGAAACAGCTCGGCCGGAGGTACGGTGAGCATCGCTCGCGGTCCATTGCCTGGCAGTTCATAGTTTCCGCCGAATTGTGCGACAAGCAGCGGCTGTGACGCACGGACCACCAGCGGCTGGTTGGCGGATGAAGTATACAGATCTCCGGCGTGTGTCAGCTGCTGGGTGGTCAGAGCAGCAGTGGGCGTGCTTCGTTCGACCTCATTCGACGCGCTCGAACTCACCATCTTGTACGTGTAGTTGCTGATGCCGGGCAGATTGAGCAGGTAGAACGTGTAACCCCAGTAGTCGACGGGAGGCAGTTGTTCGACGAGGTGACCGGCCTGCGGCAGTAGACCGTCTGATGCGTCGTTGTTGCCGCTGAACACGGCGATGGGGTTGTCCGAGACCAACCTCGTACCGCTCAGATCACTGCGCAACACACCGTCCGTCCACACAACCGTATCAACTCACATCTCATCGACGGCTGTCGTCGAAAAACTTGGCGACGAAATTTCTACGACACTATTGACCTAAGAATACTATGCATAATGTGACAAATATTTCGTGATCCCTGTAAAATTTACAGCTGCAAACTTTTGTTGGCAAATTGTTGTGTTCTGTTAGAAAAATAAAATAATTGATTGGATATCTAATTATACAAAAAATGTCTACCAGCAAATCCCTGCATGGAACTCGTTGTCTCCATACTCTACTGTATAACTGAGTCCGGTTTATGTTAAGATTTAAACCTGCAAATAATGAAAAGTACAGGAAATACGGCTAACTGAGATTGCAGAAAACCTACAGAAATAATTTAAATACAAAAACTGCGTACAAGCCCAGTGTTGATATTATGCTGCTGTTCGCCTAAACGTGCGCAGCCCCATCCTTTGAGCTAAAAAACCATCATAGCTTTTACTCTTGCTCTGGAAAACGTTCATACCAATTTTGGTTTTTCGACGCCTTTTTGTTTTCTCCTCGCGCGCTACGTTCCTAACGTAGCGAAAATATGAGATCAGTGTAATATTCAGGACCGACCGACAACCGACCTATGTTCTTGGAAGAGCCTTCCTGGAAGAACTTCAAACGGCCATATCTTCATAACAGTGCCAACAGACGCATGGTCACTATGGATCACGCAAAAGAAGTCGACCACCGCGAGTCGAATGGTCACGTGACCGATGACGTCACGTAACCCAGAAAGATCAAGGTCGTAACCCCATTATCTTTGAGGCGCCATATTTTGATAACGGTGCTAGATAGACGGGGAAACAATTTTTAATAACGACCTCGACGCCAGTCACTATTAGTATATTATTAGTCCGGTCTCAAATTGACACCGGGTTTTTAATACAAGTTGAAAGGAACGAAAAAGCACTTAGAAGAGTAGAGGAAAAAAAACAGTGCGCGCGAGGAGTGCATTAGATTAGTCACAATCTAATAATATTTTTTGTTTTCGCATTATGTAGCTCCTACGCGACAGACAGAGAAACGGACGGGCGAGAACTGTAACGCGGCCTATTAAAACGTTTCTTCAAATGCTTAAATATTCTAGAATGCGTTTCATGCTTGCGTTGTTACAAGTTGCGTTTGTCAATTTTTCATTAAACGAATAGTCCTATATGACGACGATCATTTAAGCAATGGACATAGGCTACTTGAGTGACTGCAGCTGGACGGTGTCGTATCGATTCATGCTGATGTTGAACGTCTGTCCGTTGGTGTACGACTTCTCGTTCCACTTCACCACTACAGCGGGCTTAGTGTATTCTCGCAGCGTCACGCTGACTGTTGTGAAGTCCTCCACGGCTACTATGCCGATCTCCGACTGGTGATCGGGTGGGAAGAAACACAGCGCGAAGTGATCGGTGCCCAGTGAGCTGACCGGTAGAGCTACGAAGCCGTCGCAGGAGCCTCGCTCAGCACTACTCATGGCATAGACGCCGAATGGCTCGTCACCGCCCGTCGTCACCAGCACCGCCTTGCGAGACAACTCCGTACCTGGCTCGCACAACACAGCATCGCCGTCAATACGTTATTATTGCTATTACAAGCGGATTTGAACAATGAAGGGCTGAACTAAAGTGGAGTGAAGTAGTTGAAATTAAAATATAATGCTGAGACGACTATAGATTACAATTTACCAGTGAGTTCTAGCTCGGCGGGCACGTCGACCATGACAGAGCGGCCGGACTGAAGTCTCACGAATTGTTTCCAGCCGCCGCCGGTCGCCAACTCAACACGCACGTCTATTGACGGCCGCGGTGAGAACGAGGCAGGGTAGATTTCCAGCTGGTAAGTCCCGTTCTCAAACAGGTTCTTGATGAACGCCAGAACGAACTCGGTGCCCATGTTATCCATTCGACATCCCACTGCACCAATCATGGAGCACAACACTGTTAAATACACGCTACAACAACAATAACAACAACAACAGCAACAACAGTGATAGTAGTAGTAGTAGTAGTAGTAGTAGTAGTAGTAGTAGTAGTAGTAGTAGTAGTAGTAGTAGTAGTAGTAGTAGTAGTAGT
>Ga0209367_1001081_pt1 | contig 31993 bp, 24 predicted proteins | sample WorMetLIZISLAND2_FD_187412 | JGI IMG/M metagenome (GOLD analysis project Ga0209367, IMG submission 187412) | Marine gutless worms symbiont microbial communities from Max Planck institute for Marine Microbiology, Germany - Olavius geniculatus... ...
GGCTATAACTTGGCTTGCGTAGGAGATTTTTGCGAGATTCTTGCGCCTATAGGGGGGTTTTTGGGGATGGGCCATCGAATGCTGCCAATTGCATATTTCCCCGACCGACCCCCGTTGCCATGGCAACGAAATTTGGGACAAAATTGGCTATGATTCAGCTTGCGTAAGAGATTTTTGTGAGATTTTTGCGCCTAGGCCTATGGGGGGTTTGGGATGGGCCATCGAACGCTGCCAATTGCATTTTCGCCCACCGACCCCCGTTGCCATGGCAACGAAATTTGGGACAAAATTGGCTATAACTCGGTAACAGTTGTAATCAGCTTGGCTACTGTAAGACAAAATCTGAAGCGCAGTATCTTTGTAACTGATCACCTGTAGGAAAACAGTATTTTAGTAATAAAACAGCAAATATAAATGTACAAAACATTAGTTTATACATTTGTTAACGACAACATTTAAGGACTTGCACATCGAAAACAGCAAAAATTACAAAAGGTGATATTATTCTGCAGCACATTGACACACAGTGTGGTGCGGGCAATATCGCCTTTTGTAATTTTTGCTGTTTTCGATGTGCAAGGCCTTAAATGTTGCCGTTAACAAATGTATAAACTAATGTTTTGTACATTCATTTTTAACGTTAAACTTTAATATAATGTAATGCAAAGCATCAGCACCAGCAATTATTTATGCTTGGGCATGAAAAGTGGGGGGCAAGCAATGTTGCAAGCAATGTTGCTTGCCCTCCACTCGAAAAAGTGAGGAGGCAGTTGCCCCCTTGCCCCCACGGTTCCGCGGTCTATGTGACCTTGGATGACCTTCAAGGTCATTGAGAACCAATACGGTTGGTTTTTAGTGACGTTCTTTTGCGACACGATGTAGAAATTGATAAGGCGCGCAAAGTCAGCGAGCTGAATCTGAGGCGCCGGGGGGTGGGGGGTGGGGGAACTTTGCGATTTTAAGCCAATATGGCTGAGCGAGACCGGTTATGTTGTCTGGCGCTCTCTGGCGAGTGTAAAAGAAACGTCGTTGCTAAGGTGGGTGAGCTTAAATTTTGTTTGCACCGGGCTTTCAAACATGCACCGCCGTTGCGCGTTCCCCTTTGCATTAGCTGGGCTTTTTTGTTTTATTTGTGAACGCAGTAACTCATGAGACGCTGCACTTAGCATAATAGATTTTGCCTGACGAATTTGCCTGAATTTTTAGGGATCGTTAGATTCAGCAAAGTCCCCTCTAGCCAGGGTTTAAAATACTCAAGTTTTGTGAAAAGAGCCCGACCGGAACCCAATTCTGTTTTTGGGTTGAACAGGCTTTTTGAAGGGTTGTTTTTTAAGAAGCCTAATTTGATGTGTTTTGGGGTTTATGTGGGTTTTAACTTAGCTCCCCAACAGTGTATAGAGTATTTAAAAATTTGCCAGTTCATAGGTTTAAAAGTTCCCTAAACTTAACAGTCATAAAATAGACTATTTCATTATTTGTGGAACAAGAATATGAAATTGGATGAAGTTTGTGGTGAGTTGTTTTGGGATTGTTTTTTTAGCTGGGTTCACCCAGTAAAACCCACTTTTTTGTGTCACGTATGTGCCAGGGTGTCTGAATTCTCGTTGGCCTGGTGTCAGTGGCGTAGGGGGGAGGCACGTGCCCTCCCCTCAGTGCCCTCTTTATGGCTACCCGCTACGCCAGTGTCTGGTGTTTGGCCTTTGTGCATAGTATCAGTTGATAGGGAAACTACAGTGCAGCAGTGGCGTTTTTGACCTGACTGCTGGTACCGCGAGCTGCGTTCCAACACCAGGATTACTAGGAGGTATTCTTGTACTGTGTTGACGACTACAACTATACAATATACATCCTGGTTTGAAGTTGGTCTGGCATGTGATGTGTGTAGTGTCAGTTGGTAGCGAGGCAACAGCTGTGGCAGTGCTGGGTCGACTCTACCAGGAGCTGTCTGCCAGCGCCCAGTGCACCGAGGAAGTCGCTAGGATGCTGCTCAAGATTATGTCTGAAAACCACCAGGAGCTTGAGATGCATCATCAGCGTGAGTATATTAATCACACAGCATGCATATGCTAGTTTCTACATGTTCCAGGTATTTTTTTTTGGTTTTTAAGAATATTTCTGAGGTGTTACTTTTCAGATCAAATGAAATGAAAACGTTTTTGGTATACCGTCATCATCCAATAGGCTGAGTAAAGTCAGATGAACTCAGCCTGGCCAATCGTCCTTGGGTAAGTGCAGTGAGTACCAGTGAAAACTGGGACGTAGACAGGCACACCGCTCAGTGCAGTAGCTTCGTGTGTGATCTGGCAGTGTAAACTGGTTTCTGGCTGAGGGCTAAGGAAATGAAGATCAGCACCGCCACTTAGTAATTCTGTCTTAGTGCATCTGTGAGAGCTCATAGTTAGTAATTAAGTAAGTAAAATGCAAGTGCATAATGTTAAAAAAACCTCCAATGTGCTATAGCTTAATATGTGAGAAAAGTTTTGCTAAACAAAAAATGCTCTTTTGGAATTAACTTCGTTACAGTAGCTAATAATCAAATTGAATGATTAATTACCAGTAATTGTTAATTTTTGTGAAGTTAACTATAAAAGATGTCATACATTACCAGCTCTAACATTATACTGATGACAAATCTTTCCATTTGTCTGGCGCTGTGGTAGATCTGGTGTCATCAGTGATGATGTTGGTGCGTCAACATCTGCTGTCAGCCAGGGACATGATCGTCTGCTTATCACTTCTACAGCTGGTGGAGTTACGAGCCAGGAACTGGCGACCGAGTGTTTCGGTCGAACTCTACTATAACTCACGACGTCAAATGCTCGCAGATTATCAGGAGCAGGTGTGTCACCCCATCTGTCATGGCTGGCACATTCCAGCAGTATTGTCAGTTTAAAAAAGTGGGGGGGGTGGGAAGTTGCATTTTTCCGGCAGTTAGCTCTGTAGGTTAACGTTATATGGGTGCCCAGAATTTTAATTTTGCCCCTGTTCCCGAAAATGGAGCTTGATTGCCAGTCAGCTCGCTGTCGAGTGGTTATTACATGGATGGGTGAATGTCTGTGGAGAGTGGATGGATGAATCATCTTGGTATATGACCACCCACCCCCACCCAGGTCAACTCAGCCTTCTATCTCTTCAGGACAAGTAAATCGAGTACCGGTCTCTCTCTCTCTGGGGTTTAGGCAGGCATGATCACCTGTATCAGGTGGCAGGTAACACTTTGTGAATTCATATTGCAGGTGACTCTCTTTAGCTGTTAGATTGATTTCCTTGAAGAGCTACACACAATGTTTTAACTTGTAATCATCTACATTGTGCAGAGTGATTGCATGCAGGAGAAACGCAAGCTGGTGCTTAGTGGCTTGAAGCAAGGGCGTGAGATTGTCAAGACCGGCTGCTGTCTTCCACAGAAACAGGTTCCTGTTACAATCATTGTGTTAAGAAAGTCAAGGTTTAGAGCTCCGGTCACATAGTCTGAAAAATGCTAAGGATGGGAGTTGTTAACCCACCAATAATGCATCCAAAAACCTTTCCATACTTAATCCAATTTTGTTTTTTTTTTGTTAACAAATAGTGTAATATTTTGTTTGGGTATTTGATGTGGATACTTCAGCAGTGCTTATTCTAATAACATAAACCCATGAATATGTCAGAACCCGTCAATTTGGTCTTTTTAAAAAACCTCTGTTTAACCCAGAGCTGCACTCAGTAAAACCCATTGGGTTGGAATTTTTATGTCGAAGCCAGTGGGTTGGTGGCGTGGTGTAGTGGTAACGCGTTTGATCCGATCAACAAAGTTACTGTTCGCCGGGCGCAGTTAGTACTGCGATGGGTGACTGCCTGTGGGCAGGTAAACCATCTCAGTATGTAACCAGCCGCCTAGGTCAACTCAGCCTTCCATCTCTCCAGGGTAGGTAAATCGAGTACCGGTTTATCTGGCTGGGGTTAAGGCGCGGCGCGTTCACCTCTGTCAGGTGGCAGGTAACACTGTGTGATCCCATATGACAAGTGAGGCTCCGTAGCTCTGTGAGGGGTTTGCTTCTTAAGAGCTGTGCACTTACCTTTACCTACTGTGGCATTATTTTGATCCATTTTTCTGATAACATAATTACCTTTATTTGTTTCGTCTGCCGAATGTCCTTGTATCTTACTTCTGTCTGTTCCTTTGCTTTGTCCGTTCATGAAATTACTATAAAACCAAGCTACTAATGTACGTTAATTATTTTCTTACTTTTATATTTGCCAGATTTATTTAGTAACTAATTAATTAATTAAAGTATTAATTAATTTAATTATTACTGTGGCAGGCCCAGAGAGTGTTTGGCGATGCAGTGGTGGACACCCATCGTCGCTTGATGTCAAACAGCCAGCCGACGCACTTGGCACCACAGCAGATGCTTGAGTGGAGCTTTGAAGAAGCTGTGAAACAGTTTGCCATCAAGAACACAATGAACAACAACAACCTGGCGTCTGCCTCGACCATGACCCAGCCGTACCTGGTCAGCCGTGATCCCAATCCGGTTTCCGACACCGCAGGGAAGGAGCTCTGGCAGTTCTTGGCGCAGAAATGCGGCGGTCCACCACCGCTCCTGAAGACTGCAGATTCGGATTCGGAAAAGTCGGACGTGACAAAGTCTGTCTCGAAGGAATCGAAGGTCGGCAGGGATGGCAGCGAGTCTGGGGATGGCTCATGCAACACTTCGGTGGCCAGCAAGCAGAGCAACAGGTTGGCCACCGTGGCACGAGCTCTGGAGAACGGCGCTGGAGACGCCACCAAGTCAACCGCCAGTAACGTCACCACAGTGTTGGAGGTCCCACTCAGTGGGTGGGCCGGCTGGAGGGCAGTCGACCAGGCAGCAAGCCCGGAGGATGAACCAGATGCTGAAGAGAGTTTCCGTACTTTGCTGGACTGCACCGGTAGTAATGGTAGTGGACTGGTCGATGCCAATGATGTCAGTGGTGAAGAGTCTTTCTACTCGGTGACTAGCAACGGTCCCATGACGCCAGCTGCTGCAGCCCTCAATGATGATGATGATGATGATAATACTGAGAACAGTGATGCTTCTGCTGATGCTGATGATGATGGAGCTACCGCGAAACAAGCTCCAGCAGAAACCGGTAGGAGCATTGAGCACGTCGACTGCTCATCATCAGTTCTGTTCAGCATCATAGTTATCATTTCCTGAGATGAGGAAGTTTAGTTTTTGTAGGTTTTTTTCAGTCGATCACTTTGCATGAAATATAAATCCAGTCCCCACCGCACTTGTTTTGAAATTCCTCCATTTAGAAGCTTGTTCTTCTGTGTCCTAAAATATGCATAGTTGTCCTGAAAAATTGGCAAAATTAGAAAATAGTTGTTCACCCAGTAGAAGTACGGCCTAATGATGGACATTACATTCTCAGTATCTTGAAGACTGTCATACTTTTTATGCGCGAAAGCAGCTGCTGCTTTCAGCGCATCTTAGCCATTGCAATTCTGTCTGTCCGTCTGTCACACTGGTAGATCAGTCAAAAACGGTGCAAGCTAGGATCATCAAATTTTAACTGTCGGATGCCTAGAAGACTAGTTTCATGAACCGTAAAGCTTTTCCATAAATTTGAAGGGGGTCACCTCAAATGAGAGTGCTAAATGAGAGGGGGGTGAGAATAAATTTGCAATTTTTAACCATTAAGTCATAGTATCTCGATAACGGTGCGAGATAGGGCCTAGGTTACTATTAATCACTAATAGGAAGTCGTACACTGGCACTTGATTGCCACCGAATTCAATGATTTTGGATGACCTTGAACGCCAAAATAGGGGTTTTTAATGGATTTTTTGGCGATTTCAAACTGCGACACAACTCTACAACATTCGCTAAGCGGCGCCGTGCAACTAACTCGTCATGCGATCCAGATGGCTGGATATAGACTGACAGTTTGCGAACAAGAACTGCTATAGGCTTGCGCATCTTGTGAGCATTAGCTCAAATTTCTTGTTGATCTTGTCAGCTTTAGTCTGTAAAACTTAATATCATCTTCATACCATGTTTGCGAGAATTGCATGTGATATTTTATTGTAGTTTGTTTGTGTTAAAGCTCCAACTCCACTGCTTCGATTTGTCATGGAGTGGACTTGTTGCTTTGTTGGACTAGAAGTCTCATGACAAGTGACGACACATTGACAGTGATACATAGATACATAGTGGTGGTTCTAGCCCCAAAATCTGGGGGTGCTGTTCTCCACCCCAAACTTAGCTGAACAGGATGGCCTTTACTTATGTACAAACAAGAAGCCCAGCTGTCGCTACGATAGCCGACCATACTTGTAGTGGTTGGCAGTGACCTTTAAGGTCATCCAAATTAAAGGAAGATGATTTTCATTTCATCTGGAAGGTCATGTGCCATTTCCTGTTCGTGATTTATAGTAATCTCGGCCCTATCTCTCACCGTTTCCAAGATATGTCCAGTTTTTCATTGAAAAACGCTCATTTTTTCTACCCTTTCCATATAACCCCCAATTTGAAAATGTTTCCTTTGCACTAGAGGGCTGAAATTTTTCATGCCCGAGTTTAACACACAAGGCTAATTATTCGTCTAAAAGTTTTTCCCTACATCTTAAAGCTTAGCCACAGTACGTCTGTGACAGACAGACGGACAGACGAGGACAGCCATGCCAATAGCTCAACCATTACTTAAGTACGGTTGGCTAAAGATTCAAGTAAGTGGATTATAACTGATAGGCTGTGTGTGGTTGCAGCGGCGGCGGCTGGAGGCGGCAAGACATTGCTGAAGTATGAACGCTCGTTTCTGATTGAATGTGGACGTCATGTTAATGCCAGCATGCTGCAGCCGAACTGGGCCAAACTTTGCTCACAGTTCAAAGACGTTTGCCTCTCACCTCAGGTTTCTGCTTTGCTTATTCTCTCGGCCAAGGTGAACGTAGTGAACACTGGCGGAGATCAACTAATCGCTTTTTCTGTCTGCGTGTGTGCGAGTGTGTCTGTGCACATGATGACTCATGTGACGTCATAATAGCAATGACGTCATTCTACAGCAACTCTGGCATTTTCTGTTGTTACTTATTCTTCCCTTTCCCCTGTCACAAAGCGGTTCTTCCATCCTCTTCCCTTTCCATGTATTTATGCTTGACTGATCCCTGTTGTTATGGCAACATAATTTTGAGACAAAATTGTCTATAACTCAGCTGGTACAAGAGATATCTCTGAGATATCTCTGTGTAGTAGTTAGCAGCAGCAGCAGCAGCAGTGGTAGCAAGGTTTCAATTACTTCACTTGGTGGAGATATATGCACTCTCACGAGCGTTTTCTAGTTATGTCGCTTGCTTTGCTCACTCTGTACGCACCCTTCTTAAGCATTCTTAAGCATTGATGTGTGTGACGCTGCTACGTGGCAGCCGCGTTTTCCGCATGTCTTGGACGTTTGTCAGGCCACCAGACATTGTCGCATGTGACACACTGTCATGGTTTCCAGACAGTCATACATAGTTTGTCGTGACTTGCGGTTTTATTTGTGGACCTTAAGGTTTTTTTTGCTTAGGCCACGTTAAAAATCGTAATGTAATGTAATGTAATGTAATTCTGTCTTGGCTTATTAGTTTATAGTGACCCTTGAATGCAGGCAGCATGTTTTTGACTGTGTCCCTGCATCTACCATCTGTCCGCCCTCCGCGAAAAAACTATCAGTAGCAGCTTTGACTTTGCATTGTAGCTTTTAAGCCAGCTCGCCTAATAGCTTGTCTGTCTGTCTGTCTAACTGTCTGTCTCCTTTGTATGCTAAACTCGTACGTAAAAGTGAAGTCGTTTCCGAGTCACAAGGATCATATGGCAGTGCTGATCTCCGTTTTTTTAGTCTTCGGCCAGACACTAGCTTACACTGCGAGAGCACGGATATGAGGCAAGTGCGTCAAATGATGTTTACATCCCAGCCTACCCACGGAGGGATGGCCAGGCTGAGTTGACCTGGGTAGCAGGTTACATATCAAGATGTTTTTATCTGCTGTCCAAGACAGTCGCTCATCCAGGCTTAGTGTAAGTCAAGGATGTATATTTTCTAATAGTCTCTCTTTGTGGACAAGAATATTGGCTTTTCTTTTTGTGCAAGTTTCTTGCAAAGTAAACACTTTCATTTTAGATTCTGTTATTTTCCAGCTGTCCAGTTATGCTTATATGTTTCTCAAGTGTTCTTTTCTTATCCATTATCTGTTTTAGTTTTTTGTGGCTTTTAGATGTTTATGATGAACTGCTTATCATTTGTGTTTTGCATTAAAAGATTTACTTACTTCAAGGTTTACATCCCAGCCTACCCACGTGGGATACCCAGGCTGAGTTTTCGGACAACACCGCCATTAGCTAATCGTTACTTTCCTCGCCTACGATTCAAACTTTTGTTTTGACATGGTGTAGCAGACTGCTTACTTACTTACTTGCCTACTTGCTCATTGTGGCGTGTAATGATTGTGCTGTGAAGGATACAAGACCGGTGCAGCTGTCTCCAGATAAGCCACGCAGGTGGACACTGATTCGCTCGGCCAGAGATAGATAGATCCCACGCCCGCTGCATCAACATTATGATGATCTCACCTGTACAGTGTTGTTTGAACTTGCTACTGCTGATCTCTGGACTATCCACTGACAGACATTTATTCGCACCCTCATTCCGTCATGTTATTGAATATTATTGAATATTATTATTGAGTATTAGTGTTTTTTTCTTATTGACGTTATTTCTACCGTTGTTGGCAAAGGTCGACATTGGTTTTGTCTCGAGGCGAGCGTTACTGATAGAGTGGGCGTAGAAAAAATCTTGTGCTTCTGATTGCCGTTGATCCCTAAAAAACCTCCATTCCTAAATTTTTTTGGACCAACCTCTGAAAAATATATAGACCTGCATCTTTTTTGCTTTCATAGTTTTGCTGAAACAAAGCTGTTTGCATCCAGTCTGCTGTGCTGCAGTATTTTTGTTTGATGTTGATTTTAACAGTTAGTGTCCAAAGTCCCAACCTGCTAGGTTCAACGACGCCATCGCATGCGGGCGTTAAAGAAGGGTACTCACTATTGGCTTGTCTAGCGTGAAAACGGTTGCAGATAGGCACAGACATGCTGCTTATCATAACAAGCACTGGCGATGCGCTTCTTAGTGGTATTAACATCGATGACATTAAATGACCTTGAATTCCTGAAATAGGGGATTTTAGTTATTTTTTGCGATTTTCAGCTGTGGGGTATGCAGCAAGAGTGGAATGCAACGAAGTGGCTGGAGATAGACCAAGACGACCTGCGAACAGGAACTGCTAAGGCTGTCATGCATCTCATGAGCTTTGCTCAAATTACTTCTATTACATAGAATATCGTGAAGTAAAAGAAACCCGTATCCCTATTTTTTCTCCGGACTGCAACAGGAAGCACATGGATTTTTAGGCTTTATTATTTATTGTCGACAATACTTATATGTTGTGCTTCGGTTGAATCAAATGCTAATTGAATGTGTTTTTTCTCGAGTTACATCTCGTTATACTTACAAACTAGAAAGCACAGAGACGGTGACGTATTTATATTTACAGAGTGGAGGGGCAGGGAGTTTCGGGGACTAAGTCTCCGTAAGCTGAAGCCTTTTTGTAAATTGATACATAAATTTGGATGTTTCGCAAGCAGAAGTGTGCAAGACGTCAGCGCCAGTAGGCGGGGCTATAATAATGTAATAATATTTGCCAATTTTCTTTAAAATGGGGGTCTTAAGCCCCAAATATTGCATTTTTGAACGAAAATTTTCTGACTAAGATATCCCAACAATTTTTCGAAAACCCTAAATTTATGGGGTGTAGCTGCCCCTCCTGTCCCGCTGCTATGGCGCCACTGATTATCACGATTACAAAAATGCTAGAAATTGTATAGTTATATTGTACAGGGTGACATTTTACTTTTGTCCATATCATCGCCAATTCTTGTCCAGTTTTCAAAATTCTTTCACTGGCATACTCTGCGGACAATTTGCAATAATGTGATTACTATACATCTCACAACACTGTTAATGCATCTCTACACTACCTTGTGAAATAAAAATAAAATATGCATATATAACGATAATAACAAACAAATATTTTGGTAAAATTGAAAGAAAAACACTTCAGACCAACATTGCTGGGAATGATCCGTATGACACTAGACTGTTTGGGTTTAACACAATTTAGTGTTATACAGATCATTCACTGCAATGTTGGTCTGAAGTGCTTATTTTTTCTTTTATCTAAATATTTGTTGTTATTGTTAGTTTTTTCTTACATTTATATTTTACAAGGTAGTGTAAAAACGCATTTACGGTGCAGTGAAATGTATAATAGTCACATTAATGCAAATTGTTTGCAGAGTGCCAGTTAAAAAAATCTTGAAAATTGGTCAATAATAGGCGAAGATATATGGACAAAAGTAAAGTGCCACATTTTTTATTGGCCCACGGTGTATATATTGTATAAGGAAAGCACGCACTAAATTTGACAGGAAATTATCAAGTGTGGCATGATAATTGCAAAGCATTTTTGTCGCTATGTCAGAGTTCTGTTGCAACACCAAAAGTCCAAAAAATAGGCCTATTGTTGGTTCAGTGGTCCACTGAACACGGAAGATGGTGGAGTTGTGAAAGAAGATACACAAATGGGTGAAATTTTTGATTAATGAACTTTCTTATAACGAGTTGATAGCAAGACATTTTTAGATTGGGATTTAGATCGAGAAGTTGTGGCTGGTAGATCTAATGCTCGTAAATACTGAAATTTTTTAATCCCCCAGAACCTTAGTCATTTGGTGTGCAGCCTATACGTCAGTCAGTGGCGGCGCCAGAAACTGGAGCGCAAGACTGTGTAGAAATATAGTGCAAAACACGCGAGTGTAACCAGTGTACACATAGCGACTTAACAGCATAGGCCTGCTGATATTATTACTTACGTATAGCCTACGCAAGTCGGACGAGCAACCACGCGCAATCGGCTTCAAGACAAAAACTCGTACAACGCAACAGAAACGCACTGCACTGGCATATTTGAGTTCATTTCAGTTCAGTTCTGTCGCCTTGTAGCTGCCTTAAGTAACTGAAAACTGAGTAATTGTTGGAAGTAGACATACATGGTGTTTCATAAAAAGGCACCCTTTTTCTTTCTTTCGTAATTCAGTCAAATGAAGATGAATTTACACGAAATTTTTACCAGATGTAGCTGAAGAAATACTAAGTAGGGCCCACGCCACACAGTCAAGTAAAAAACTATTAGGAAAATCGATACGGAAGTCTAGCTTAAGAAACAAATGCAATATACAAAAAGTTGTAAAGAAACTTACGAGTAGCCAAAGTAACATGGTGACCTGTAAAACGAAGGTCTTAGAAAAATTCGGATGAATTTATGCATATCGGGCTTCTGACACTGCACGGCAATGACGACAGAAAAAAATACGTAACTACAACTGATGGACAGCGTTCGCAATAACAATAAACACTAGGCCCCTACATACAAATAGAATTACACGCTGATAACGGAAACAAAGAACAAGAATAGAAAGAAATCCCGACGACAGCACGTCGTTAACAATAAATTAGGTCCTAGGCCTACCGCCTACGCTTTGCTAAAATTTCGGTTACAATTTCAATATTAAAGATTTACAGTTTCATGTGACAGCTAGCATTATATGCACGTCACTGATAGGCCTATGAACAATTTACTCACTCACTCACTCACTGGACCGCTTGACCGGCGACGGGTCGTTGCGCCCTCCAGACTTCACGATCACCAGCCATATCCCAGGCGGCAGCTGCAGTAAGCCCGACGTCGATCTCCAGCTGGCGGATCCATGTATGTCGAGGACGGCCACGCGGACGCTTCCAGTCCAGCCTGTCGTCAGGTCGGACACCTGTACGGGTGTTGACTGCCAGACGAAGTGCCTCGTGCTCGGGAACAGACTCTTGTAGACGGCGTACATGTCCAAACATCGTGATACGTCTGTCGCGTATTCTGCTGCAGATAGGTCGCTGTTTGACCTGGTCCATCACCGACGCATTTGACACGAAATCGAACCACCGAATGCCGAGGATTCTTCGCATGCATGACATCTGAAGTGCTTCCAGTTTACGCTCATCGGATTTAGTAAGTGTCCAGCTCTCTGCGCCGCACAGAAGAACAGAGACGACAAAGGCGTTGTACAGGCGCAGTTTAGTGTGCAGGCTCAGTCTTAACTGCCGCCATACAGATGTTAACTGGCCCATGACGCTTGAAGCGAACCCGATGCGTTTAGACCTCCGCAGTGAGGTCTGAGGCGAAAAGCCCCAGCCGCCAGCGATTTTTGGACATTTTGAGCGCGAAAAACGCGTTTAAAGCCAGCTACAGCTATTATTGAAGCAAAACAATATAGGCAGGGTGAAGCCATGGCGGTGGACTACCCGGTTCATGCACTGAGGGCAAGGGGGGTAGATGCTTTACTCCAAAACGTGTTCAAAATGTTTCTATACAAAATAATTTTTCATCTTCGAACATTTTTTTGGGGGGGGAGGGGTGGCCCCCCTCCCCCGGGCCCTATGGGCACGACGCTACTGTCTGTATGTCTGTCTAGTCCGCTCAGTCACACCCTTTGGCCACAATACGTCCGTTACAGACGGACAGACGACAGGCGAGATAGAGCCGTCGTCGTGGGGGGCTTGCGGGTCGACCTGATGGACGTGGAGAGTAGAGCCGAGTGGAGACGGAGAACCCGTGTGGCTGACCTCTCACCGGAGGGATCTAAACCAGCCTGAAGGAGAGAGACTGCTTTTTTGCTGGACTGTAACTGAAGCATAAGAATTATTTTAAAGCCATACACTGGATTCGCTGTAGCCTACGTCCAGTTCACTGATATAATAAAAGCAGACTTAACAATCTATCACATGTAATATTCAATGACTTATCTATAAAACTCGTCTGGGGATGATGATTAGGCAAGTGCACAGAATCATGTAACCATGTAATCATGGAATGTAGGTATAATACTCAGCTAAGCGGCGTAGTGGGCCAAAAAGTAGGCAGGGCAAAAAGCTGCAATTTTCCGATGGACACCACTAATTTCAGACAGAATTAGTGAAGGCAACTGCTCCCCCCGTGCTGCGATGTCACCGGTAAGACTGGATGTAAGCCATCTTGCTATTAAACCAGCCACTGAGTTGATCAGTCTTCTACATTCCATGAGATGACAAAAAAATGATTATCACTTACAGGCCAACAAACTGAGTTACAATCAGAAAGTCAAAAAACCAAGACAGCAACAAAATCTTGTCCATATCTTCACCACATACTTACCAATTTTTACGCGCGAAAGCTGCTTTCAGCGCGTCTTAGCCATCGCAATTCTGTCTGTCTGTCTGTCCGTCACACGGGTGGATCAGTCAAAAATGGTGCAAGCTAGGATCACCAAATCTTCACCGTTAGCTGCCTGGAAGACTATAGTTACAGGAACCATAAAGCTTTTCCATAAATTCAAAGGAGGTCACCCTGAACGAGGGCACTAAATGAGAAAGGGGTGGCAAAAATTTGTGATTTATAGCCAGTAAGTCACTGTATCTCAATAACGGTGTGAGATAGGGCATAGGTTACTATTAATCACTAATAGGAAGTTGTACAGTGGTTCTCGATTGCTACAGAATTCAATGACCTTGAACGCTAAAATAGAGGTTTTAAAGAATTTTTTGGCGATTTTGGGCAGCGAGACACATTTCAAGAGCGAATTGTGCCGAAACCAACTGAGATAAATATAGAAAAGCTGCATATGGAATTTTCAGCATTGAACGTAGATTTCAACAATCCATGTCTCGATTTTCTACATTCAAGGAAACCTGCGCACAAGGGCATCAAAGAGCAGTACCCCCGTAAAAGTTGCTATTTTACCATTGTTGGCCAGTCTTTTGTGAAAACAGTTGCAGATAGATATGGGCATGCTACCTATCGCAACAAGCACTAGTGATGAGCTTTTTAGTCGTATCAACATCGATGACTTTGAAAGACCCTAAACTTCAGAAATAATCTTTGCAATCTTCGGCTGCAGTGGACACTCCAAGAATGAACTGCAATGGAATGGCTGGAGATAGACTGACAGTTTGCGAACAGGAACTCCTATAAGGTTTTGCGCATCTCGTGAGCATTAGCTCAAATTTCTTGTTGAAAGTCTATGACATCTGTAGAAAGAAACTGTAAATACGTTGGATTCATCAACTTCGTGTGGCTACAGGCTGCAGTTGCAAAAATGACTGGAACACAAAAAACGTAAAATAAGATTTTAACAACTTTTTAGATGTAGAATGTAGAACATTCACACCTGTCAAACCATAACAATTTTAGATCATTACTATCATAGAAACACAAGAAAAAAACCCAGTATGTCTCAAAAAAATCAGAGAATTAGAAAATTAGATGTAAACAAAATTCCTGTGCTTCTAGTTGCTCTATGTCCCTTAGAACATTGGGTAAAATTTTTATTGGACTTTCAAAAATATATTTTGTGCAGCTTTTTGCTTGCTTTCAAAACTTCACTGAAAACAACTGTTTGCATCTAGACTGTAATGCCTCGATATCAGAACATTATTCCGATGGGCAGCCTACTATTCTGTGACACTTTGTTACTTTTGAGTTGTTGGCAGTTTTTTAAAGTAAAAATGCAGTGTGTATCGTATTTGCTTGCAACGTAACTATGTTACTTATTTAATACTTGTGACAGTCTGGATGTAGTCCTGCATGGGTCAGTTTTGAAGTTATCATTAAATGGCATTTCGTCAAATAGAAGTTAATTATTTCCCGGTTTCCCACCAGTCCCAATGTTTTTGACAGACTGCAGCTCAAAGCACAGGAATCTATATAGGCTTAACAGTTACTAAGCAACATGAAATGCACTCAAATAAGACTAAGTTTCTCTCCCAGCATCAACTGCGTCTTTGTCAGGTTACTCAAGTAGACGACCATCAGCAAATCCTGCAACAATCACAGCAAACGCTTTTTATGATCACCATGACACATCGTGAAACAAATTCAAACAATTTCTGATTTTCGCCAGGACGACTGCTCTTTTCGGAATACATATTTTATTTGTTAGAACTGGTAATGATTAAAAGACTGACTGTCACTAACGCAGTGAGACAGCAATGAGTCTATATTATTATGAAATTAATAGGGTCTAAGCATTTGTTTCATCCAATCACATTCCAATCATGCTTGTCATGGAGTCTACTTTGGAATGTGTTCTTGGTGACTCGACTTAAATCCAAAATTTAACGATTAAAATTAATTATCAGACCAAGTAAATGTGCTTCACAACAGCACAGTAACTGATTCAGTGTTGACACTGGCCACTTACCTTCATGTTGGAGTTCACCATTTCTTCAAAGTCTTCCGGGTTGATCTTGGGAACTGTGTTCACAAGTTCCATCAGTATTCGGCCGACTGAATTGTCGGCTGGCGTTTGTCCACGCTACACAGAATAACATACATAGACAGAGCTATTTCAATCTCGCTTTTACTCTGCATAGTTTACAGTTTAAACGGTTCTATAAAGACATTCAAAAATTATATCATTATTATTATTTCAAACCCTCAGTACTCAGTTCACAACAATAAAAACATTATTATTATTATCATCATCATCATCAGACACGACAAACAAAATGAGACCCAAGTACATTGCATTTGACCATAGGACAAGACAGGCAACAAACAGAAAAAGACAACTGTGCTGGTTTGTTCATGTGCAATGCACAGAATACACCAAAAGAGCTAAGCAGGTACTGCACTGGGTCCATGATAAAAACAGCAAGCGAGGTCGACCACATAACTTGTACGGATACATCCTAGAGAGATATCAAATGCATACAAGAAATATTATTAGATTGTGACCGATCTAATGTACTCCTCGCACGCATGATTTTCTTTTGTATTCTTGTAAGTGCTTATTCGTTCCTTTCGGCTTGTATTACAGAACCAGCGTCTATCTGAAACCGTTTAATATGATATTAATAGTGACTGGCGTCGAGGTAGTTATTGAAAACTGTCTCCCCAAAGTTCGCAAAATATTACCCAATTTTAGGAACTAAGGGAAAAAAATTTCCAATAATGGCTGATGACGCTAGTTGCCATTTGTCTTGCAATACCTCAATGCATGCGTCTATCTGGCACAGTTATGGAGGTATGGTTCCTCAAAGATAATGAGGTCACGACCTTAACCTTTTGGGGTCATGTGACGTCATCGGTCACATGACTATTCGACTCCCGGCGGTCAACTTCCTATGGGTGGTCCATTGTGACCATGCGTTTATCTGGCACTGTAATGGAGATATGGCCATTTGAAGTTCTTCCAGGAAGGCTCTTTCAGGAACAGAGGTCGGTCGTCGGTCAGTCCTCGATATTACACCGATCTCATATACATTAGGAACGTAGCGCATGAGGAGTAAAAAATATCGTGAAACGACACGTGTCTTAAAGCAACACACAAAGAAGTGATCGCAGAACATCTGCTTTTCCAGCACCCAGTGCACGACTGGCCTCAAGGCCTGAAAACAGAGCAACAAACAATCCATATGAGCAATCTACATTGAGCATATGAAGCTCAATGCAGAAAACTAGGGAGGTGACCCACTCTCTGACAGGGGATGGAAGACAGAGAGAAAGAAAAACGATGAACAGAGAAGAGTAGAAGCAATGGACTAGCCGATGTGTTGGGTCAAAAGAAAGACTACAGTCGAAAGTAAGGTAAGGTGAGATGAACGTGGCTACTTACAGTGACGGCGTCAACATATTCGAGCAGCTTGGAGAGCATGTCCTGCAAGCGAATGCACGTCGACGTCACGTGCTGTAGGTCAGACATCATGCTCACTGTGCCCGATCGACCAGGCCGCTCCTTCGTCTGCTGTATCAACTCCACTGAACACAGCCAACAGTATCATGTTTCAAACTGAACACTAGAATAACATGCTTCTAGTGCTGACATACTGTGCAACTGTTTAAACTGAAAACTGGCATACTGGTTTCCTCGATCCGGGAAACGTTCACACCAATACTGGCTTTTGTTCTATGAGTTTCTGTACCTGAGTTAGAAGCCCATATGAGATGAATGGACAGGAAGACTTGTAGTGTAGCCTGTGTGTACAGCAGCTACGAATGCAAAACAAAGCTCATCAGAAACAGGCTCAGCCTAGCATGTCCCCTACAGTACGGAGTGAATCCGATCATCCAAAAACATATTTCTCTGATCACTGACGAAACCCAGCTATACTAAAATTAAGTTAAAAGTCAGTTTTGACCCAACAATGCTTCAAGAGAGGCCTCTTTCCAGAAATGCATCCTGGCTATCAGTTCCAATATCAAACAGACCGTTATCCAATATCAGTGAAACTACGTGCTGAATATGAAAATTAAACAATACCAAGCAGACCTCCAACTCTCTCTGGGTCATGGTATATCAGCTCAAGTGGCACAGGAGTGAACATCGTTCCCTGTGTTTTGCCTGGTACTCCCATTGCCGTACTGCAACAATCCATTGAAACTCATACACAGTGACTTATTTCTAGGGCAGTGTTACGGCGGTGAGCAACAGCAAGGTCAGCCAATACAATGCAGTAAAATTTTAGCAGCAAAAATGCTTCTGGTAACACTAATTTTTATCATTTCAGCATACAAAAATGTCAAAAGCTGCAGCAGAGACTTTACAAATTGTTCTGAATTGATAAATTTTCCAATATGATTGTTAATGTTATTATTAATATTATTAGGAAGCTAATATTATTTGAAACCAGAGCCTGGTTGTGTCGTGGGATTTTTTACACGCAAGAGCTAGCATAGCTATAGCACGTATTAGCTATGGTAATTCTGTCTGTCCATCTGTCTGTCCTGGTGTCACATCCTGGTACCATTTCAAGACCAGGTGAGATAGAGACTTCATGTTTTCACCATATGATAGCCTAGAGTCTCTGGTATTTCGTGACAGAATTTTATGCCACTGACTGAAGGGGGTCCCCCTGAATGAGGGGGCGAAAGAGGGGCACCCCTCCTAAAAAGATGCTATTCTACCACTATTGCATTCACACGGTGGCACCACGTAACTAACTCGTTATGCTATGGCCAATGTATATACATGGCAGTAAGTAAAATGTCAAACTTGATCGATTTTGAGCATCAGCAGACCATTTTACTATCCGTAGCCTATGCTAGAATTAAGACTTTCTCCTCAATCGCCGGTAGATATTACGACAACATTATAAATGTTAAGACACCCAAATTGTTGCCGTATGTGAGGCAAGTAATCGCTAGAAAGACGCTGTTTTGCAGCTATTGGCTTGCCTAGTGTGGATATGGTTGCAGATAGGCTCAGACATGCTGTTTATCACAACAAGCACTGGCAACCGAACTTCTTAGAAAACTCAACATCGACGACCTTGAATGACCTTTAACCCCAAAAATAGCAGGTTTTAGTAAATTTTTTCATGATTTTCGGCTGTGACACGCATTTCAAGAGTGTATTGCGCCAATATGGCTGGAGATAGGCCAAGACAACCTAGCATATGAAATTTTCAGCATGGAATGTAGATTTTAGCAGTCCAAGTCCGAACCCTCTAGATTCAAGGAGGCCTGCACACGTGGGTGTCAAAGAGGGGTACCCATCTAAAAAGTGGTTATTTACCCTCTGTTGGCATGTCTAGCGTGTAAATGGTTGCAGATAGACACAGCCATGCTGCTTATCATAACAAGCACTGATGACGAGCTTCTTACAAATGTCAACATCAATGACTTGAACCCTAAAATATTTATTTTAAGTGTTTTTTGGCAAATTTCGGCTGCAGAAGAGTTAAGTGTGACAAAATGGATGGAGATAGACCAAGATTACCAGCGAACAGGAACTGCCATAGGCTCTCATGAGTCTCATCAGCATTAGCTCAGATTTCTTGTTTTGACTGCCACTGTAGAGTCGGCATCTATGCTAACATCCCTCTTAATCAGAAAAAACAACTTTATGAAAAAAATTGAATATTAACACAGTAAGCATACTGTAACAAACAAATAAGTGACCACCAATTAACATGTCACAAAAGTTTCTGTTAGTTTCATACTTTGTCAAACAATCTGCAAACTAACTGAATAATAACTGAATAATTTGTGTGAAATTTAGATCACACAATACAGTAAATCTACACAGTGTTTCATAAAAAACCCTTTTCTTTTTTTGTCATAATTTACTCAAATGACGATCAATTAACACAAAATTTTTACCAGTAATAGCTGAAGAAATTCTTATTCAAAATATTTTAACCAAAAAAAATGGCTAATGATTAAATATTCTTTGCTAGTCATGATGTAACGCTGATGTCATAATGTGTCATGAGTACAAGCTTGATTGTCTGAACTGGTACTGTCAGTTGCTACCCTGCGTCAATGGTGAACTTAATCTGGTTTATTAATGAAAGAAATATTCACTGTGTCAGCTCTGAGCAACAAGGTGTCTCGCAGGCCAGAAACTCAACCATCTCGCAAGCTCTGTGTGCTGATGAACTGTCTTGCTCGATCATGCAAAAGTTCAACTATCCCCAAAGACATGTAAATGCGATCACTTTGCACATTTTTTTGTGGCTGCAACTGTAAAACTTCAAAAATTTGTCATCAGCGAACCAGATAAGTTGACCATCGGAGCAGGGTAGCAACTAACAGCACCAGTAGAGACATCAAGCCTGTACTCACAACCCATTATGACGTCAGCATTATGTCCCGACTAGCAAAGAATATTTAATCAACAGCCACTTTTTGTTTGTTAAAATATTTTGAATATAAATTTTTTCGACTACAACTGGTAAAAATTTCATGTAAACTGATCATCATTTGAGTAAATTATGAAAAAAAAGAAAAAGGGGTTCTTTCTTTATGAAACACCGTGTACACAGCAGTTGGCAACTTGCGAGCCATTAACAGTAACCTGGTGTATGCCTTCATAGCCATCTTTGCATTTTTGAGTGACGTGTCAACTGTCAAATGAATAGGATTTTTGCACTCTCGGGAGTAGTACTCGTGTATCAGAACTGAATGTTCTGTCACATCACTACCTGTTGAATACCTGAAACACATCATACAACATATGTCAACTGACTTACAAGCAAACATTTCAATATTTACAAACACTCTATAACTTAAAAATGTAGCCTCTGGCAGCCAGTTTTCAGAGCTGTACCAAATATCTGACTCTTATATGATTGAACAATGGCTCTAATTTCAGTATTTTTATTCTATTTATATAAACGAAATTCCAACAGCCTAAATCGGAATGCTGCACAATTTGACCTAAAACATTTTCCAATTCAGCATTTCAGCAATGACTCTGGTGCCAGATACAACAGTCTAATGCCTAGGAAGTGGACCAGCAGATCATCACCTACCATCCAACGATAACTTCAGCAGGATTCACTTTACGATGCAGTTCAAACTGGTTCTTTGCAAACTCAATATCAATAGCAACCTAGACAAACAAATGTAACCAAGTGACATTCAATGTGACAAAATTATGTCCAGAGGTTTTACTGTACTTGATACCCTGAATGAAGTTGACTGCATTTACTAGCAGCACAATGCTTTGAAAATAGGAGCAGAAAATTTGAGAAATTGTCATTTATTGTAAATCTCTTAATGCAGTAATGGTATGGTGACACAAATGCAGAAATACACAGTGCATTAGTCAGAAAAAAATCACTCACCACAAGCCTTATGCAAGTCTGTTAAATATCACACATTTAGTGAGGACCATCTAGCACAGTTTGAGACTTCTAAATGGAAAATGTCACCGGTAAACATAAGCTAGTCAATCTCCTCCAGAAATAATTATATTTATCACCCACCGGCCACCGGCCCAGTTTTTTGCAGGCTGCAAAATTTCAAGTAAAGCTGCAGAATTTGCCCTTTGCTGCAAATGTTGATATTTCCATAAAACTTTGCAGAAGTTGAGAAATGATCAGTAATTAGCATTATCATTGTCTTTATGATGTAAAATTGGACAAACTATTATCACGGAAAAAAATCAAACCGAACAGCCTAAAATTGTAGGCCCTATGGATAGTTGTCACAATCCAGCACAATGATAAATAAACAAATATGCAATTTGACAGACTGCACTTTTGAAAAAAAAATTATAACTTTCTTTGTATATTGCGAGCATAGCTCAGCACAATGCCAGCCTTCAATAACTGAAGTTCACGGTGAGCTGCAAAATTTGGATGATTTTGCCACGGTAAGCTGCAGAATTTTTCAAAATGCGAAATTTGGCCAATTTTTTCCCAGAAAACTGCGAGCGATGAAAATAATTCTTACCTCGTCTTCTGATTCATTGTGCGGAACAGTGAAACAATTTGTCACTTCAACTGTACCTTTATCACTGCTACCTGCAAAGTGCACATGCACAAACACACACACACATGTGCACACATTAAACAACACAATGTCACATCATTGTAATGATGTGCATCATGAAACGGCATGTTAGAAACCATACCTGCTAGTACAGAGATTTCTGCAAACAACGCATCTCCCACATTAGCAACAATAAAAAAATAAAAATTGTCCTTACAACATGGAGTGTTATACGGGTGTCAAGAAAGACCATAGCAACCAACCAAACCAGCACCAAATATGATCAGATTAGACTGCTAACCCTAAATCTAAGCCTAACCCTCCAGGTTGATATGACCATTATCTGGTGCTGGAGCGGTAGTTGAATCATTGTTCCATGACAATGAAGCTATACGGGTGGCAATAAATACCAAAAACAACTGAAAGCAACTGTACTGTGTAATGGCCAATCATCTTCATGCCGTACAATGCATTATTCGCACCCTTCTGCAAAAGAAATGAAGCCTGATTTCCACCATCATGTTCCGCACCGTAACGCAACACATTCCGCAAGGATTTTTCTGCAAGCAAATTGACAATGTGTAAAAAAGTACGTTCCATAAGCTCCGTAACGGCACTGCAAGCCATTGCGGTGCCATTCCGCAGGAGATAGAAACTATCTATGTTTCATGCAAGGACCGTTGCGGTCAACCAATCACAAGACCATAGCTACGTAGCCTGCAATGGTAGGCCGCTAGAGCACACGCTGGCAATGGCACGCAAAGGTAAAATGACAAAATTTGAAACAGATGCAGATACAGAGAGCCTACCAATAGATTTGATTTTGAACAAAACCAAAAACTGTTTGCATTTTCTGCTGTTCTTTGCTGTGACGCCCCACCTCCGAACGGAAAGTTATGGCGCCGTTGCAGCGCTAACGGGAAAAAGTATGCAGCTCACTAAAGTGCTTGGGTACCGCACCGTACGTTGTGTTGCAAATGTGATGCTGGAAATTAGGCTTCAGTGCTTATGCCATAAAAAACTCTACTGGGTATGGCAATACAAGCACCCAGAGGTGCATCGTATCACTGCAGGCACAATCATTAGCTGTCGTACGACAGCTAATGAGCTGTCATACGTTTTGTTGTAACTTTGTCGTAACTTTTGTGGTAACTGTCGTACGACTTTTTGTAAATCGCGTTTCATCGTACATTTGTCGTAAATCTTCTGCATGTCGTAACATTGTCGTATATTTGTCGTACGACATTTTGTAAATTAGGCTCCAGGTCCGGTTTGGTCCGCAGTTTACCCGTTGGTCGGTCCGCAGGTCCGCATTTTACCCGTGCCCTCCTAAGCCTAACCTGAACCTAACCCTAATCTTAAAACATGACACTAACGCTTAGTGCCGCCTATCGAATGTAATGGCAGTTTTTCGGTAGTTTTCGGTATTTAGTGCTGCCGATACTGGAACAGGCAAATCTGTCACCTAGTAGGGTACCGATAACCCTTCGGGCGTCTTCGCTGCGTCTTTCATAAGAGTCTACAACGGCAATGAGCACCACTGGATGAACGTAACAGCAACTATACGAGCCCGCCATGCTCAACAGACAAAAACGACAAGCGTGTAAAATGTAAATTTTAATTCTTGGTTGTCGCTCAAATTTGTTTACCCTACAGTAGGGAAGGGTCAATATATCGATATCGATACCGGCATAGTTCGCTATCGATATTTTTAATCTCTATCGTCATATTCGATTCATTTATTAGAAATTGTTAGTCTAAATATCGAAATCCGCTTAGTGTTATTTCTCTGCTACGTTTACCAACGTAGCGATAAAAGCCCCTCGATCTTAGAGACCATTGGCAGTTTGACACTCCCCTTCTTTTAATTTTAAAAACGTCATTGCTATTGTGTCATAATTACACAAAACACGGTGCTGTATAAGTATCCCTGCTTATAAATTTGCACGTTTTAGTTTAATAACATTGACGTTATGAAGTTCTAATAAAGAGTTGCAGGCTTGCACAGTTGCAAGTTGCAGCCCTGCCCAACATAATAACTTATTTAATTAGTTAACAATTTACACCAATTAACATTGCATTAATTTTTAAATAAGAAACCATGTGCGTTATAGTTTTGTTATCAGTTTAGTAATACATAATAGAGTACTGGTATTCGAAGTCCGAACCAAACTGAGTACTTGAATATGAAAACTTCGATATTAGCACAACCCTATTCAGTCATTATATATAATAGTTATTCTTTGCTGTCGTGAATAACAACAAATTTGTTTACATTGCTTTCAACGTGTATTTTTTTAGATAACTGGATGAAGATGAGCATGGATACTGTGAAAGGTTACGTCGGCTTTTAGCTATTACACGCTTAAGTGCATGGAATGACCCAGAATTTTGGGAGATTTGCCACAACAGCTAAATCAAACTGCCACAGACAGCCACATGACCACACACCTTACTTGTGACGTATACTAAACGGCCAGACCAAAACTGCCACTTAAGTACCACTTAAATGCACTGGAGTGTCTACAAGCAGCCTTAAAAGAATGCATGATGAGTACGTTTACACCAATAGATGATGTGTCTGTTACCTTTGATTTCATGGTTCCTGTGGTCTGGGGAAATCAGTGAAAGGCGAGGAATTTTAAGAAGTCAGGAAAAGTCAGGGAAAAATCAGAGGATTATGGAAAGTCAGGGAATTTAAAAGTACCAGGGTGCAAAAGTTAACAGGTGTGGGTAAAATGCATCTGGTGCGTCTGCGTCTAGTAACGTATGTAGCTCTTACCTAATCAAACCCATAACATGAGTCCATACTCTATCCCTGCCTCTAACCCTATTTTCATCATTTCCCTTACTCAAAACCGAAAAATGTCTGCCCTAAACGTAACAGATATGGCTCCGGTGCATCTGTTGTTTTTACGCAAAATAGCGTTACTAACACTAATGCTCACCAGCCCATACCTTAGTTCTGACGCTGATCTTGAATGTAACCCTATCCCTGATCTTGTGTTTAACGTTTATCCTGACCTTAATTGCACTAGACGCGCTTAGACACACTAGACGTACCAGACGCATTTTACCCACGACCAAAGTTAACACAGATGCAGTTTAAAATTTTTCCTGCTCGCTTCGCTCACAGATTATTTGTACTTCCACATTTAAAATTTTTCCGCTATCCTTGTTTCTAGTACGATTGCAAGCGATTGAAAGCTGACATTGGTATTTTGCATGAACAAGTTAGTCAGAGAAAACAATTCATTTTGTCCTGGAAAAGTCAGGGAAAAGGAATTCTGTAGAGTAATAGGAACCATGTGATTTGCACTTTTAGTGGTTTACCACCTGAAAAAAAGATAACATGAAATTTTGACGTGATATATTGTACATAGCTGACCTGTATACAGAAATATTATGATTACTTTCTTTAAGGACTGGTAATGATTAAATTTTTGATAGATTAGTTTACGAAAATTAATATGTGAAACAGATGTGGTGATTATGCAGAACACATTTTGTGCTAATAAATGCAAAAAAGTTAACAATTAAAATTTAGTTCATTATTAGAAAATTTGTCGTGATGGTGTGATTAATCACCAACTTCTGCAGCCATACTTATTTTGCTATTTCTGTTGCTTGTTTTTGTTTTTAGAATCTTTATATCACTCGTTACCAGAAGAAATTTTACCTAATCACCATAGAAGCAGCTTTAATGTGAGTATGGTATCATTACAGGGCTATGGGAAGTGATTGATGTGATGTAGCGTAATAGCTTACAAGGATTATATTTATCTCCGCCAAGTGTGAACGCAGTGAACATTGGAGTAAATTATGAGATTGGTCGTTCTGTTCGTCATTATATGTGTCCGTCGTTCCATGTGTCTGTGTACGTCTTTGAGGCGCCATATCTTCATAACAGTGCCAGACAGATGCATGGTCGCAATGGACCACCCGTAGGAAGTCAACCACCATGAGTCGAATGGTCACGTGACCGATGACGTCATGTTACTGCAAAAGATCAAGATCATGACCCCATTATTTTTGAGGTGCCATATCTCTATGACAGTGCCAGATAGACGCATGGTCACAATGTAGTAGTAGGCTCTAGTAGTAGTTAGTAGTAGTTGTAATGTTTAAATTATTTCACTTGGCGGAGATATGCACTCTTACGAGCGCCTTCTAGTTTATTGTTATAATTATCATTAAAGTAAGCTGTTTGCTTTTTATTGTAATTATAATACAGAAGATGTGATGTTTGTGAGTGATATAAGTATTGATGAATCCAATGATGTAAACAAAACTTCATCTTAAGACCAAGTCTGTGACTTTTTTAACCAAGACCGTGAGTTTTTCAAGACCAAGACTTTTCGTGCAGCATCAGTGTTTCAGTGTATTAGTGTCACTGCAATGCATGCTACTGAATGCTACTCAGTGATAACCATAATAGCATAAATATAACTGCTGTCAAAATATTTGACAGTAATTGCTAACAAAGAATCTTGAAGACTTTGTTCATGACCCAAGATCTTTTAAAGCCCAAGACTATTTTCGTCCTTGAGGCCATGACCTTGGTCTCAATGACTGTCACTGGATGAATCACTGATTGCATTTACGAGTGATCCACAGGATAACCAGTAAAAGCTTAGATAGGATCTTTTTTTACTTTTTTGTAGCAATTAATTTACTTTCGTACATTTTCAAGAGTAATCATTAACTTTACTTTGTTACTAGAAACAGTGATTTGTTGCTGTAATCACATTATATGTAACGTAGTTGTGCTCAAGACTATTTGAGAATAATAGTGCTGCAGAGTCGTGAAATTTCACAGATTGCGCCATGGAACTTGGCTAAATTTGCCATGGAAAATGGGAAATTTTTTCATAGGGCAGCAGAGAAGCCTTCAGCCACAGATCAAGTTACACCACAGGTCCATGTATATGGGGCTAATGTGTGCCTAGTTACATCCTAACACGGACTGATGGCCAGGCTGGGTTGGCCTGGATAACTGGTTGTGTATTGAGATGTTTTACCACCTTTCAGCAGATAGTCACTCATCCTAGTAGCAACCAGGCCCATCATAGAGTAGCTTTATAGCCGGAAGAAAATGCATTCGCTACATCGTCACAGCACTTCAACTATACATTGTAGCGTACAGTGTTTTAGCTGTATAAACTGTATTTCCTTGCATCCGGTTGTGTTGTTCTGTGTTTCTGTCTACTGTCAGTCATCTGCTGTGAAGAGTCGACTGCTGACTGCATTTCTACAGCAGCACGTGGAGCGAAAGCAAGTGGAGGAAGGTCTGGAAGACACGTTGAGATACCAGCAGCTGGCAGTTCCACTGGACAACCGGATTGTCAGACAGAAGCGCAAGAGAAAGCGGAAGGCTGGCAGAGACCCAACGAGACATTTTCGGCATTCCAGACTGCTGAAAATAGATGACCAAGCTGCCGTGTAATTTGTGGCAATATTTTTATTTACTTACTGGCTTATCGGAATGTAGCAACATTGCCAGCGCCATGGGCTCTCCCATGTAAAATATTTGAATGGTTTTTATTTTGTGGTGTGGCTCGGTGGTGTAACGGTAGCATGTAGGACTAATGATTGCGAGGTCATTGGTTCAACTCTCGGCCAGACACTGCCAGGTAGGCAAGTTGTTTACACACACGTGCCTCTGTTTACAAACCAGGTACCAGCCAATTTGGTACCGACCAAAGGGTGGTTACACTTAGCGGCACGGACTCAGTGTTCTGTCCACCTATAGGCTCAATGGTCATAGAAAGCACCCTGCCTATGCACCTTGTGGGTTATGGCACCCTCTACCTTTACCTTCATTTCATTTCGTACATATAAGTTAGTATTTAATACCTCTATATTTGTGATTAAACTCTCTGTAAAAGATTAAAGAATTTAATGAGTATCGGGATCTCTGCCAGGATCGAAAGACAAAAGCACAAGAGAAATGAAGACATGCAAAGATCTAACCTAACCCGCAGACATTTTTTATTGTGTATTAATAATGACCAAGCTCCTTTAAATGCTTTGTCCTATTATCCGCACCAGCCGTGAACAGTCTCTGAGCCTCCATGAATCTAACTGTAAATGTAAATTTTAATGTAAAATGTAGATTTTTATAGCGCATTATCGTAAAACATCTAATGTGCTGAACCGAATGCTGGTTACAGGTCTGTTGTGTAAAAAGAACAGGTCATGTTCATTCAGTTTTTACAAGACAACAGTCATTGATACAGTCGTTGTAAAATGCAAGGATGTTTGCCTGAGCCATTTTCACTAGTGCATGGTTTTGCACATTGCAGATTTGATTTGTAGTTGTTACTTTTATGGCATAATAAAACTAGGTCATAAAACATTAAATCATTAAACATTTGTTATTATGATTGTGATGCATTTTGGTTGTTTTTTTCAGCTATGAGTTGTATAAACCACTTAATGAGCTGTGGATAGACTATATTGCTGATTTTATCAATTTCGACAAGTTAAGGTAAGCTATGGATTTTTGTTATTAGGTGGAATTTTTGACTTTATTGAGCTGATAATAGTAGGCCTAATGATAATAGCACTGAGAATTTTTAATGCACCATAACATGCCAAATCAACTACAAAGGCATGACAAGGTAACCCAGTCTGTTCATTTGTAGGTACCTAAGTCCTTCATAATGGTATGCCATTATGAATTGATTCGATGTTGTAATCTTGAGACTTTCAAAGTTATATTTTTTTCAATTTACAACGTTATCTCCTCTGCCATTAAATGAAAGCTGGAAAATGATTACTGATTATTAAACTAGGGCAATATCTAAATTTGCTCTGGTTGGATTTTTGATATATGACCTATGAGTCTACTGCAATCTTGTACTATGAGGAGTTTTTTGTTTTCCATTTTGTGATTGCTATGAACTACTTTGTATGTATGAGGACGTGTAAACCATCTTACCATATAACTAGCCATCCTGTTTAACTTAGCCATCCATCAATCTGGGGTATGTAAATCTAGTGCCAGCTTGCCTGCCTGGGTTAAGGATGTAGCTCTGTTATTTGCTACACAGTGTGTTGTTGTTGTTGTTGGTGTTGTTGTTGTAATGCTGTTGTTATTACTCTTGCTGTGCAGGGAGGCTGCTGAGCCATGTGGTTGTGATGTTGCTAAGCAGCTGATGAATGCTGACCTGCATGCAGCACTGCTGCACGTTACACAGTCATGCTGCTCGTCACTCGTTGGCATCTCGGGAATTGTGCTGCAAGAGACCAGGAACACATTCGTTCTTGTCACGCCTCACAACCAGCTTAAGAGTTAGTGTCCCAACATGATGATATTCGTACTAGACCTCGTGTCAGTGTATGCTATCTTGGAGTTTGCCCTTGGGATTTTAGTCCTCACTGTTGAGTTTTAGAGATAAAAGTGTTTCCGGTTTTTATGTGCAAAAGCAGCTTGACTGTTTTAGCGTGTCTCAGCCATCGCAATTCTGTCCGTCCGTCCATCCGTCTGTCTGTCTGTCACACGAGTGGATCAGTCAAAAACAGTGCAAGCTAGGATTGCCATATCTTCACCGTCGGCTGCCTGGAAGACTCTAGTTTCAGGAACCATTAAGCTTTTCCATAAATTTGGAAGGGGTCACCCCAAACAAGGGCGCTAAATGAGAGGGGGTAGGAAAATTTGCAATTTTCAGCTAACAAGTCACTGTATCTCAGTAATGGTGCAAGATTGGGCCTAGATTACTATTAATCAGTAATAGGAAGTCGTATACTGGCTCTCGTTTGCAACAGAATTCAATGATCTTAGATGTTCTTGAATGCCAAAATTGGGGTTTTTCTGGATTTTTTGGCGATTTCAGGCTGCGAGTCACATTTCAAGAGCGATTTGCACCAAAATTAATTGAAATAGACATAAAGAAGCTGGGTACGAAATTTTTAGCATTGAACGTAGATTTCGATGGTCCAAGTCTCGATTTTTAGGTTTAAGGAAACCTTGCACAAAGGCATCAAATAGCGGTACCTCCGTAAAAGTCGTTTTTTTACCATTGTTTGCCAGTCTTTTATGAAAATGGTTGCAGATATGCATGGGCATGCTGCCTATCACAGCAAGCACTGGCGATGAGCTTTTCAGTCGTATCAACATTGATGACTTTGAAAGACTCTGAACTTCCAAAATAAGGGGTTTTTATTGATTTTTGTGATCTTTGGCTGCAGCATGCATTGTAAGAATGAATTGTGACGAAATGGCTGGAGATAGACTGACAGTTTGCAAACAGGAACTGCTATAGGCTTTTGCGTGTGTCGTGAGCATTAGCTCAAACTTCTTGTGATAGCTGCCGAACAGTTAATGTTTGGCATTTTGTTGAATTCGTATCCTCGGAGTAACTTCACTAGAAGTCAATGCATCTTTGAAGATACATGTATATTATATAAGGATGTGTGCTAATTAGCATAAAAAAGTTTGGCGCATGATATTTGCAGATTACCATGTGATCACATTTCACATGCTAGGTTGTTTTTATCCACACTGTTTTCATCTGCATCCTGTATTGTGAAGTTTATATCATTTTATTAAATTGAATTGGTCTTTCAATCAAGTATATTAGCGTGTAAAATCTTGTTTTACTTTAACGAGAATATTTGTTACTTTTTACAGCTGTTCCGAAACAGAATTCGGTGTTTACGTTGGATGTGCAAGGACATGTGTTTACAATTTATGGCAACAACTTCAGACAACGAGCCAGCGAACGTTGCGTAAACAGTTTTAAAAGTCAGAAAAATGTCGACTTGTAGGTCTCTCTGATCTCATGACTTCAATTACTGTTGTTATCTAAATTTCAGGTTACTTTTGTGTGACTGTAAAAATATAATCAATTATATGTTATGAGGGACAGTCAAAGAGTTTCGAGCCTTACCTGTTTACGTGAGTGAGCATGTCATGCGTATGTATTTACGAGGGGCGTTCAAAAAGTTTTGGAAGTCGATATGTTAGACTGAAAAACTTTTCAAAATTTATCCACCAATAAAATGCATGTTTCTCCAAAACACGTATGAGCCTAAAGCGTATATGACATCATTGTAATGCATGACGTCATAGTATTTAGAATGGCTAATCTTGTAAGGGCCAGTCTGGAATGCAACATGTGATAATATCGCCCCAAAACCATTTTTGCTGTTTTCGAGTTTTGACTCATATCGCCCTTACATAGCTTTGTAAACTGTTGAAGTTTTTTGCTCTGATATAGTGAATAGGCAATATGGCCATGGTAATTCCAAATATGTGGTCATGTTTGACCCCCTGCCTACAGGTCACGTGACCCAGGGCATGCGCAGTCATTTTGGCCTTTAAAAACACGTCAATGTATAAAATTTTCACCTACAAACGGCCCTTAATCGTCATCGTAGCGCCATAGAAGTTGTATAGTGATTAGGCAATATGGCATCGGGAATTCCAAATATGTGGTCATTTTGGACCCTCTGCCTACAGGTCACGTGACGCGGAGCATGCGCAGTGAACTTTTGGCCTTTAACTTGGGCAAATGCAACTTTGAGGCTTTATATCTCTGTAACAGTGCAAGGTTACAATGGACCACCAATAAGAAACCACATATGCCGAATCGAATGGTCACGTGACCGATGACGTCACGTGACCCCAAAAGGTGAAGATCGTTACCGTGAAATATGTAAGGTTCTGCGTTTTCATGGTCATGGAATACGGGTGGATTATAATTGAACACCAACAGGAAAACATCGTTTTTGTAATAAAACAGCAAATACAAATGTACAAAACATCAGTTTATACACTTGTTAACGGCGTAATGCAATAACTGACATACCGAAAACAGCAAAAATAGTAAAAAGGTGATATTATTCACCTTTTTATGCTTTTTGCTGTTTTTGATGTGTCAGTCATTGCATTATGCAGTTAACAAGTGTATAAACTGATGTTTTGTACATTTATTAAAGGTTAAAATGTTTAAAAGATAGTGTTATAGCTCTTAATAGAAGCCCATTTCAGAGCTAGGGAGTGTCACCTGCCGTATGGGATCCCACTGAGTTACCTGCCACCCGACACAGGTGAACGCATCCCGCCTTAACCCCAGCCAGATAGGCTGGTACTCGATTTACCTACCCTGGAGGGATGGAAGGCTGAGTTGACCTAGGCGGCTGGTTACATACTGAGATGGTTTACCTGCCCGCATGCAGTCACCCATCGCAGTACTAACCCGGCCCGGCATAGAGTAACTACGCTGATCAAATCATCAAACGCGTTACCACTAAGCCACGCCACCAACCCAAATAATAGTAACCTTGGCCCTATCTCTCACCGTTTCCGAGATATAGCCGGTTTTTCTTACCTCTCCCTCCTTCATTCGGCCCCCAATTTGAAAATATGCCCCTAGCACTAGATGGCTGAAATTTTGCACGCCCGAGTTTAGTTTCACACACATGGCTAATTGTTCGTGCATAAAGTTTTCCTCTACAACCTAACGCTTAGTCACAATACACTGTGTCTCAAAAAAAGCATGTGACTACATTTTTTGCAATAACTTGAACAATGAATGTCCGATTATAATAATTTTTGGCACACTTATTAATGAGACTATATGTCATCGAATGGTGGTTTTATTTCCCACCTCATCT
>Ga0209367_1001082_pt1 | contig 31992 bp, 23 predicted proteins | sample WorMetLIZISLAND2_FD_187412 | JGI IMG/M metagenome (GOLD analysis project Ga0209367, IMG submission 187412) | Marine gutless worms symbiont microbial communities from Max Planck institute for Marine Microbiology, Germany - Olavius geniculatus... ...
GGTTACTATTAATCACTAATAGGAAGTCGTACACTGGCTCTCGATTGGCGCGGAGCCGAATTCAATGACCTTGAATGATCTTGAACGCCAAAATATGGTGTTTTATGGATTTTTTGGCGATTTCGGGCTGCAACACAAGTTTATATCATTCACAAGGTGGTGCCATGCAAATGTTATGCGATCCAGATAGAGAATTTGGTATTTGTATATTAACTTAGCGTGAACACCCCAATTTTCAGCTAAACTACTGAACTGGAACTGCTATAGGCTTTTGTGCATCTCGTGAGAATTAGCTCAAATTTCTTGTTCTTATTTGTGTCATATACAGGGTGGTCCAAAAAAATGGCACAAAGTTTATGGCACTATAATTTTGCAACTGTACATCACAGAGTCATGTGATTTTCAGCAAAATGTTCTGAAAGAAATTCTTTACATGACCAAAGTCAGTGTTTAAATACAGCAATTAAATATTCTTTGTTTTGCCACTGGCAAGTGAACTATTGAAAAACAGAATTACTTTCAATGTACCTTGGTCCATAAAAACTTGTCACTATTATTTTTTCAATAGTTCCATGAAACATTGGCCGATTTCAATAATTTTTGGCATGCAACATTAAGAAAAAACTTGATGCAAAGGTCTGTAGTTTTGGCCACCTCACCTTAACAATGTCGCTACACTACTGTGCGAAATGCAGAAGTCGCTGTTTGGCCATTGACAACAATGAATTCCTGTCGGGTAGCGTATGCGTCGGCTCAGAAATTATAGACTGAATAGCGACAAATGCAATTAGCAATTATTATCACTCAAAAAATCACACGTGTCACATCACATCATTTTCATTTCAGCATGTGCTCAAAATGTCTTTATGCAGCACAAACGCAAGCAGTAGACATTGACACCATTTGCCAACAGCACGTTCAGTAACTGCATGACTCAAGCAGCCCACTTGCAGTTGATGTATCATTTCAGTTTGTCGACTTAGAATTTTAAAATAAAGACGAAGCAACAGATTTTCAATGATTTTGTGGTCTCAGTAATTTTCTGAGCTGATGCATGCACTGCCCAGTATGAATTCATTATTGTTCTTATGCGCCCTGATTCTTTCTGAGACTTTGGCGCTTTATAAATCATTTACTTACTTACTTACTTACTTACTTGCTTACTTACTTGCTTACTTACTTGCTTACTTGTCAATGGTCAAACTACGACTTCTGCATTTCACAAGGTAGTGTAGCGACAAACTTAGGGCGAGGTGGCCAAAACTGCAGACATTTACGTCAAGTTCCTTTTTAATGTCGCATGCCAAAAATTATTAAAATCGGCCAATGTTTCACTGAGCTATTGAAAAAATAAAAGGTAGCACGTTTTTATGGACCGCGGTTTCGAAGGTAATAGTGTTTTTGCATAGTTCACTTGCCAGCGGCAATAACAAAGAATATTTAACTGACTTTAGTCATATAAAGAATTTCTTTTGGAACATTTTGCTGAAAACCACATGACTCTATGATGTATGGTTGCACAATTATGGTGTCATTAACTTTGTGCCATTTTTTGGACCACCCTTTACTCATAGGCGGTTCTAGCCCACAATATCTGGGGAACGGACACGGCCTATAACGGAGGTCTGAGGGCAAAGCCCCCAGCAGCGTCCAGAGGTTGCCAGGGGTCAGGAGAGCAAAGCCCCCCTGAAGCTGAAACAATTTTAGTTTTTAGACGTTCAATGGAAGCTGCAAATTTGCCCACTTTTTTAAAAATTTGGAAATGCAAAGAAATCATGTATTTGTGTTATTTTTGCAAAAAAATTATGGGTGGCCACAAAACTGGGGGCCTGGATCAAAAATGGGGACGCATGTGCCCCCCGTCCTGGGCCTAAAACCAGCACTGCATGCATGTACTGTGTCAAAATTATCTAAATTAGTCTCTGATGTTTAAGTCACCACCAAGTGACATGACCCAGGATATAAAACTGCCACTGACGAATTTTTGGGCCAACCACTAAGCTGTAAGCTTAAAGGTCGGCCCTCTGTCATGGTTGTCATCTATCTTGTCATGGTTGTCGTCTGTCTGTCTGTCTGTTTGTCCATCTGTTTGTAACGAATGTATTGTGGCTAAACGGTGCAAGATACGGCCTAGGTTGCTATTGATCACTAATAGGAAGTCGCATACTGGTTTTCAAATGACATAAATCATTGACCTTGGATGACCTTGAAGGCTGTTACGCACGTTTATTGAGGAAAACTGGCCATATCTCGGAAACAGAGAGAGATATGGTGTAGGTTACTATTAATTACTAATAGGAAGTGGCATATGCCCCTTCAGATGAAATGAAAATCGTCGACCTTTGATGACCTTCAAGGTTATGACAACCAGTGCGGTCGGCCCCACCCTAAAGACAGCTGGGATTCTTGTTGTATTTGTGTTTGCTGTACCCCTGCTTTTCTTTGTACTTCCAAGTTACTTTTTCAGTCAATGATATTCTCAACATGCTCTGCGAAACAAAATACTGCAACTGTAAAAACTACTCAGCAATTTGCAAGGGTTTTCATTTATTGTCAGTGTACAGTTGCAGCCTGTGTGGTGCTGTGTAACAGGAAAGCAATGCGGACCGGACTGCAGTCGAGCGCAGTGACCAGGCAAGGTTGGACAGACTCCGGGAGGATTTGGAGTCGGAGCATCAGAGCAGATGTGAAGGTCTGGAGAAGAAATATGCATATAAGATGGAGCAGTTGAGACAGGAATTTGCCGACAAACATGAGCAGGTTATTTACATATTGGTGATTACTACATTAACAACAATCAGCAACTACTGCTGCTCATGCTAATGCAGCTGCTGCTGCTATTACCAACAGGCTTACTATTTTTGTTGATATTTCTCCTTTAGTTTTATACTTTCATACTACTACTTTCAGCTTTTGCTTAACTGATGTGGTTTTTCTGAGTTAATTTAGGCTAAGCTGGATTCCAAAAGGACATCTTTTATTACCGATATATCGTTTCTTTGTGATGTAATGTAATGTAGAATGCAAGACCAGTTTGGTATAGGGCCTTTGTCTCATCGTTAGTGTTACTGTGAATGAGAAGCGCTGTGTTGGCGCTAACCTGTTTTGGATGCAGTAAGCTGAGTTTTAATTTTGGAGTTTATTAGCTTGCTTTGCAGTTTTGTTCCTGATCTATCATTTCTTGTCTGTATCTGTATCTGTGCAGTGATTGTTCACTGTGGTTTCCATGCTCTAGTATTGATTTTTGTGGGCGTAGGATATTGATGCTGAGAGGAAGAAGTTGTGTCGAGAGCATGAGCGTCAGAAAGCAGCCAAGTTGACTGAATTGAAGGCGGCTGATGATCGACGTCAGATGCTTCTGAACAATGATGCTGACGTTAGTGTCATTGATATGTATTTGAGCCATTTGTCCATCTATCATTTTGCAGCTACCATCATCATAATACAAGTGTTTTGTTTTGAGTTTAGTTCCTGAGACTTGTTTACTGCTTGAGGTTGCTATCTACATTCTATTGCCTGTGATGATCTTCGTATTCTCTCAACTTAACGCGTATGATATGGTGTATATGTAGTCATCTGGTATTCCTTGCCGATGCCATTGGTCGTTAGGAATATTCACTGACCTCTGAATAGCTGGGCAAAGTCAGAATGTTTTGTTAATTATTTTATGCAGCTCAGCAAGTTTGCGATGGGCCATGCTGCGTGATATGTGAAACGAAGAATTGAAATGAATTGAACTGACCTACGAGCATATGACCATTAATTGTGTCGTAATGCTTTGACCCAGCTGCACTTGAAACTAACTGATGTTGACTGTGCTGCAGCTGAGTGAGGTGTTGAATGAACGTCGGAAGCAGCTGAAGGCGACTCAGAAGCAGACGTTGGATCGACTTCAGCATGAACATGATGTTAACATTGAGAACACTAAACAGTCTTACCATACTGAGGTAATGCAGTGAAGATTGTCTGACATTTGTATAATGATATTTACTGTTACATATTTGTTTGTAGGATTTCAGAATGATTTGCAGATTTTTTGTGCAAATGTAAGGAGCAGTAGTAGGTCAGTGATTCTAAGATAGTGGACTTTTACTTGAGTGATTTTGCTGCCATCTATGGTAAATAGTTGTATATTTGTGTAATAATTTGCACATCTTGCTGTGTCATAAATTAGGCCTCCTATTATTATTTTATTTATACTCATGGTGCTTGAGAATGAGTTTTGTTTTATAGATGAGTATGCTTCTGTTTCTGGGGGTAGTACACAATGCTGAAGTGTGTTGTTTTGTTTGTTACTGTTGGGCATCTTTGAAAGTCGTTTTTGTCCTATGTTTAAAATCTGGTGACTTGTTTTGTCATAAACATTTCGAAGTGCGTATTATGTTATAAAATGTAGAGGTATTATGGTATTGATCTAACTGCTATGATGATGTGCTTTATTTAAAAAGTTTATTGTCTGAATTCATACATGATGACAGCCATGTAGTCATGATGTTCTCATTTGTTATCGGTATCGATAGTTTATAAATAGAAGTTAAACAAGTTTACGGTCGACTTTTCGAAATTACGCTTTGTAGTGCTGCTGATTTTAGGTGATTAACATATCATTGTGGTATGGTGCAGTTGGTGAAGCAAAGAGCTGATCTAGAGAGAGAAATAGATGGCAAGCTGAAAGCTTTGCACAATAATCATGAGAAAGAATGTCAGAGGCTCGAGGTTGATGCTGAAGCAAAGAAACAGAAGTTGAACGATGATTACCAAAAACATGTTAGTGTGCTTTTTTGTTGTAGTTTGTTGATTTGTTTTTCCCTATTTTATGTCAGCAGATAGCATTCCTATGTCAGCATTTTAGGCATCGTTTTTTTGTTGCTTATTTATATGGTTACCCTGTATCCTACTGTTTAAAAGTGTTTATTTTATGAAGCACAGCACCCATTATATAATTGTACAAAGTGGTGAATAAGTGGAGCATGCAGATCGAGAACTGAACAGTTTCTGAAACGATTAGTTTCGATTATTGCAGAGAAGGGTAGCGATGATTGTTGAACACTTAAACTGGCTGACTGCCTTTCACTGCTACGATCATGGCTAATCTTTTCTCCAAACTGCTTGACTGCTCAATTTGTATATACTTTATATGTGTATATAGCAAGTAAAACAGAGCTGGATGCAGTACCGTGTAAAATAATTATTATAGATTATATTGGACTTATCTGCATTTTATAGTGCTGACGTCACAGGGTTTGGTTTACAGTGACTTATAGGAATTTTGTCAGTTATGATTATGTTTGTGTATCGTTATTGATGTACATGTAGTACTGAAGTTTGGCAATGCACTCGAGTTTTCTAGGACTCGGTCTTGAACCCACTGAACTTGGTCTTGGATTCAGACTGAATGGACTTGACTACATCGCTAGTATTAATTTTGTCTGAATGTTTATTTTTACAGCAGAAAGAAACTGAAGATGCAGTCGAGGTTTTGGAACGTCGTCGATTGGAACTGGAGTCTCATAGTAATGAACTAACTCAACAGGTGAATTCAATTATCACTGTAGCAGGCTGATTGAAGCAATTATGTCTTATTAACCTAGCACTGTGTAAATCTTTTTCGTAATGTCAACAATATTTCCTTTTCTTTGAACAAAAATTATTTGCCAGTGAAGACTTACTTGTGAAATGTGATGATTGTGAACTGTTGGTGGTGTGTGTGCAGGAATTGGAATTTCAAAAGAAATTACTCGCTGTGCAAAACCAGCTGCAAGAACAAGATCGACAGTGCAAGGTTTTGTCCAGCACTTGTTTGACTAACAAATTTAACAGTTGTGGCAGTTTTTTTGTCTGTTGTCATTTATTGATAATTTAATTTAAGCTGAAGTACCCATAACAGCAATATATACAGAAAGGGAGAGAGGGAGCAGAAAAGTAGCAAAGCGTAGTACATTTCATTGAGTTGAATATGATTTACGAAGTGATTCAAGTACTGACTGATAAATGAAATCAGGTGCATTCTACCGTTAAATACCAAGCAGTTTTTATGAGCGAAAGCAGCTATGCTTTCAACGCGTCTTAGCCATCGCAATTCCGTCTGTCTGTCTGTCCGTCTGTCACACGGGTGGATCAGGCAAAAACGGTCCAAGCCAGGATCACCAAATCTTCACCGTCGGCTGCCTGGAAGACTCTAGTTTCAGGAACTGTAAAGCTTTTTCGTAAATTCGAAGGGGGTCACCCCGAACGAGGGGAGTAAATGAGAGAGGGTGGTCAAAATTTGCGATTTTCGGCCAATAACTCGCTGTATCTCAGTAACGGTGCGAGATAAGGCCTAGGTTACTATTAATCACTAATAGGAAATTGTATACTGACTTTCGATTGGCGCCGAATTCAATGATCTTGGATGACCTTGAACGCCAAAATAGGGATTTTTAATGAATTTTCGATTTCGATTTCGGGCTGCGACACAAAATCATTTACAAGGTGGTGCCACGGTACTGGCGTTTGTGGCGTACGTGGCGTCATTGGGTTTCGGCTGAAACGAAATTACTCTACGCCAGGCCTGGTTAGTACTGCGATGGGTGACTGCCTGCGGGCAGGAACTGCTATAGGCTTTCGCGCTTCCCGTGAGCATTAGTTCAAATTTCTTGTTAAAGCCACTACACATTGTTGCACTGCAAGCTTTGATGCAGTGCCTAGGTCAAATTAGCCTTTTATCATTTGACGTAGTAAAATGAGTATCATGTAGGTTTTGAGCTTAGTGGCAATAATAGCAATTGTGGTTGTACTGTAGACGATAGCTTGGTTGGCTTAGCTGAGGATCAAGACTGCTTGGATCTGTTTTTAGTTTGTTGCATGAAGTTGCAACACAAACTCTTGCAATAATTGATTTTTTTATTGTTGTCTTAGCCCCAGAAACAATTCTAGGCAGTAGGTTAATATTCATATTCTACAATTATGTTAGTCGCAACATTTTTGATTATGGCACAGTTGTGAAAACTTTTACAGGGCTCAGAGGACATCGGTGGTGAAGAAAGACGTCTGGAAACGTTGAGAAAAGAAAGGTCGGAAGTCCAGACTCAAGTTGGTCATTGTCGTGAAAGCAAAGATAAACTGCAGCGACAGATAAAGTAAGGTGACAATGTGGTCATTGTTGTTGTTGTTGCATGTTAGTAGTTAGATTATTCAACATGGTGCATGCAGCAAAAGTATGATAATGTATTTACTATAAGCTTCTCATATTTTGAAATAATGATTCTGAAACAGATTTTGCCTATCTTTATCTCTGTCAAAATAAATGTAGTGAACTGGCAGAGATTAAGTAATCACTTTGTCTGTCTGTCTGTCTGTCTGTCTGTCTGTCTGTCTCAGCATGCATGACGTCATTGCTATTGTGATGTCATGCCACAGTGCCTGGCATGACGTAACGATACCAATGACGTCATTACATCACTAGCAGACTGTAGTAGTACTAGTAGTAGTGGTAGTTGTTGTTGTTGATGTTGCAGTAGACTTTACTTGGTGGAGATATGCACTTTCATGAGCACCTTTTTGTTTAAGGATTTTTTGTCTTTATATTCAGAGTGAATCTTCTCAATGTTTGCCATAGTGAGTGATGTATAGTTTGTGTTTGCTGATGTGCAGAGAACTGGAGCAGCATTTGGCTCGTGCCAGACAGACAGCTAGACAGACAGCTAGTGAAGAGCTGGAGGCGACTGGTGGGTCTAAAGTGCGGTTCACTGTTGAAGGTAAACGGACCCGTCAGTCACAGCAACCAGCCACCAGTATCACTAACTCACTGCAGCATGATCATGGTCTGCATCATCTCTTATTGCTCACATTCTTATATTTATATTTCATTTTGGCACTCAGCCTGGCCATCCTTTGTGCATAGGTGCAGCAATTAATGCGAAAGTAGACACTGTGTGATTTACTAGCCTCACATGCCTGGTCTTGCAGTGTAAGCTGGTGTTCGACTGAAGCTAAGGAAATAGAGATCAGTGTCGTTGGCACCAATGGGCTGTTGACTCGGAAGGACTTCACATTTTTTATTTGTTGAATGTAGCTCAAGACGGTCTCTTTATTGTCTCATTTATTCATTTAAGGTGGGTCAAACACAACGTTGAAGGATATTCAGTAGTTGATTAAGCTTTAGGTGTCCACATTTCTAGAATGATAGTACAGTTATTCGTAGTAACTGGAGAATATGAAATGAGTAACCACGAACGATATGGTCCACGAATGTGGGTGTGGGTTCATATCCCACTTCTTACAGCATGTCGAGTGTCGACTTTTTAGTACACTCATTTAATACATAAGCTGTGTACAGCGTACATAAAGTGAATCGACTTGCTGCTATAGCCTATAGCTACAGTGACAGACGAGCGATTGGCAAGCGATTGTAGCGACTGAGTATATTTGCAAGCATGCAGTCAGTAAGTCCACCCACAGTACTCAGCTGTGCTGGTTTGCTATTGGCTAATGATGAGGCTAATAATAGACGAGCATCCAATCAGACAGACAGCTTACGCTACAGTAATATGCAGACTTAGTATTATTTACTTTTACTATGATTATGTGACTTTTATTTCTTTTTATTTTTGGTTTAGCTTTTGAGCGTAATCTAGCCATAGCCATACTTGGCTGTCAGCTGCCATGTGTGTTTTGATGCTTGAGGGATAATTGTGAGATTGCTGTTGTGCTTGTGCTTGTATGTAACTTGTTCAGAGCCACAGCAGAATGAGTCAACAATAGAACTGCATAGTTCGCGTGATGATGTCGATGACACTGCTGCTGCTGCTGCTGCTGCTGCTGCTGACGATGATGATGATGATGACGATGACAGCCATGATGACTTTGAAAGAAGTTTGGCTGGATACAGCCGAGCTGGGTATTTTCCGCATGATTGTCGGCAAATCATTCATCTTCTGAACACTGACTTGACTCTTGTATGCCTGGTTATATATTTTACTACAGAAATTATATCACTGATTATTGTTAGTGCTGTTGTTAATATTAAATGTTGTTTTATTAACTGAAATGTCAGTGTGCAGTCACTACAAAACTGTTTTTCTGAACAACATGTTAAGTAAATGCTATTTACTTAGGACTGTATATTTGTGGTTTTCAGTTTACAATCATTTGTTTACTTGCGCCGTAGACTCAGAATGCATGGCAGTAGAGTGTTTGATGAAGCTAGTGAGTTTCTGCGCCAGGAACGTCAGCGTACTGCACAACGCCGTATGAAATTATTGCAGCGTCAGGTCAGTGCTAGGGGTAGGTCGGCGATCTCGCACTAGTGAGCAGAAAATTACTAGTGGTAGATCGCCACTTTATCTAATTACATTTATCACATTATTAATGTAAGAATGCAGCCATATTTCTTCACTGCATAACCAGGACTGTGGTTGGGACTGAAATATTAGTCACTTTGTTATCAATTACCAAATTTATTCAAAAACAGTATATTTTTAAGTCTGTGTTACAAAGAAACAGATATGGCTTGAGATGGACTCTGATATAATACTGAATAAGCCTGATTTAAATACGAGGGTTGATCAATAAGTAATGAGAATCAACGTGTTAGACTTAATTTTTTCACAGTCTGTATACCTGTAAAAAGTACATTTTCTTCAAACAAATATGGGTTTGTTGCAAATGTGACGTCATTGTAATTTATGACATCACAGCGAGTTAACCAGAAATGATTTGAAGTGATAACGCAAACAGCGTAGAATTAGACTCGTTGTTGCACGACAATTCTCCAGTCTGCAGTCAAATTTAACAATGTGGTGCCCTGAAGCATCTGATTTTCTAAAAGCCCTAACAAATACGTTTACGAATTTCTCATTTGCACCTTTGAACATACGATAGCTTTAATCTGCGCTGGCCGCAAATAAGAGCACTAGAGCTAATTGTGACGTTGCATCAAAATTTAACGTTACCAGTTAAATTTTATCGAAAAGTTAACAGTTTATAACATTTGTTGTGTTGACGAAGAGATTAGCAATATTCTTGACTTGTTGCCCAAAGGCCCTCAATGTGCGGGGGCCCGAGAGCGAGACCTGCACGCCCTGCCATAAATCCAGTACTGCAGTCCAGACCACTAGTCATTGATTGCCCAACAAAATGTTGGCGAATCTGCCTTCATACAATAAGATCATCCTGCACACAATAACGACCAAACCCACAGTGACTATCATCAATTTCGATATCTGAAATTTCATCTCTGTGATGTCCGCTAGATACAATTCAATGTTGTTTGCACTGATTCGACGAATTGTTTTTATATGACGGTCTATGACGTCATAAATTACCATGACGTGAAATCCGCAACAAACTCATACGTGTTCGTGGAAAATGTACTTTTTACTGATATATAGACTGTGAAAAAAATTCAGATCTAATACCTTGATTCTCATTACTTACTGATTAACCCTCGTACGTGATAGTGTCGTGGCATAGTCCTATGACTACCAGGAACATAAATTCTACCATGTACCTAATAATGTGCCTACCCGATCTACCTCTAGCAATTTTCCAGTGCTAACAGCAAGATCGCCGATCTACTGCTAGAATTATTGAATTTTTAAATTACAGAATTACGTGCTTTACATTTACAAGCAATAAATTTCTAGTTTTGTTGCTAAAAGTTGTTTTCCTTTTTAGACTGCATTTATAAAAAGAAATGTCTATATTATCTGTTTATATTTGATGTCTTTGAGATTTTAAAGTACATTTTGGTATCCAATTTGTAAAAGTCATTGCAGCTCGATTTAGGACAATATGCATTATAGAATTTTTGTTTTGAGAGAGCAATTTGCCTGTTTATTATGGCAGAAATAGTGTATAACTCGTTTAGTACAGTAATTGCAATACAGGGTGGGCCAAAAAAACGTGCCACTTTACTTTTGTCCATATCTTCGCCAGTTATTGACTGATTTTCAAAATTCTTTCACTGGCACACTCTGCAGACAATTTGCGATAATGTAATCATTATAGATCCCACCACACCATGAATGCGTCTCTACACTACCTTGTGAAATGTCAATGAAATATGCATACATTATGATAATAACATTTTGGTAAAATTGAAAAAAATACTTCAGACCAACATTGCAGTGAATGGTCTGTATGACACTAAACTGCATGGGTATAACATAGTCTAGTGTCATACGAATCATTCATTCCAATGTTGGTCTTAACGCTTTTTTTTATCTACCTAAATTATTGTTATTATCGTTAGTTTTTGCTTACATTTATATTTTACAAGGTAGTGTAGAAACAATTAACGTGTGGTGAGATATATAATAATCACATTATTGTAAATTGTTTTTTATGGCTTACGGTGTATGTGCAGCATTTAATTGGTCTGTCAACTGTAGCGTGATTTTTAACGTGACAATTTAAATTATAATACACCGTGTCCGGAAAAAAAGTCTACACTTTTTCCTGAATAACTTCAAGAAATTTAAACTTACTGTTATAATTTTTGGCACACATTATCACTATGATACGCTTTACTAAAAACGTCTAAAACTTTTTATTAAAATTTACTTCTTGCTATGTATAGCTAATGTAATCGTGACGTCATTGAAAATGCCATTTCTGCGGATGAAAACAATAAAACTGATGAAGGAAAATTGCAGTAAAAAAACTTGAGAGATTGTTGGCATAGAAATAGAATACTTTTTATCAATAATTTTTAAAACTTAGTCTTGCTTTTAGCCATGTTAAGCATGGCCGTCGCGTGCACTACAGGAACGTCATTGTGCAGCAGCCGTTATCAGCAAGCAGCGTTATTTCTGCAGCATGCGTTAGCGTCGCGGTAGTGTACATTTGTAATAAAGTTGTTGACTCAAAAGTTGACTAATAGCAAATTGTGTTACTGTTGCTGGCAGCTAGAACAGCTACAGGCTAAAAAGACTATTTTTCTGCATTTCTGTTTATTTTGCTGTGGAGTAAAGTAAGAATATGAAGATAGTTTTATTTTACACGGTAAAGTGGCGTCAGTATTCAGACGAAGTGGACTTTTAGTACGCTGTCAGATTACTTTTTTAATGTTGCCTACAAAAAAATTATAAACATATGTTTAAATTTGTTAAAGTTATTAACCGAAACACTGTTAGCTTTTTTCACCTTGGATACAATAAAAACGGCATTTTCGATAACGTCATAATTACATCAGCTCTATGTAGTGACTCGACAATATAAAGAGAAAATATCTCAATGGTTTAATAAAACGAATATTTAGGACGACTCATGCCCAAAAATTATGAATATAGGTTTAAGTTTGTCAAAGATATATCGAAAATACCATAGACTTTTTTTCCGGACATGGTGTATACTATACTTTCTATCATTGTGCATGTACTATGTACTTTTAATGTTGTATGGTAATTGTTTTGTTGCAGGAATACAATACTTTGCCCTGGTCTGTGTTAAAAGTGGATATAAATGATAATGGTAATCCAAGTTCAAAATTAGCAGCTGAAGCAAGTCATGTGAAAGAGGCTGCAGATCGATTAAAACTCTTGGAACTATCTTTACAGAACGCTGTTTCCATGGTAATTATCTTCTCTCTGCAGCTAGACTAACTTTCTGCTGAACATATCAAGATGTGTTAGCATTTTGATTGATCAGTTGCTTGATTGCTTTTATTCAATAAATCTGGGAATTATGTCATAATCGGGGGCTGTTTGATCTTATATACACTGTGTTCCCAAAAAAGCATCTCTGACATTTTCGACTGTAACTTGAAAACCAATTATCGGATTTTGATAATTTTTGGTACGAATAAGCCTGACACAACTTGTCATTAAATGACTGTTTAGTTTCCCACCTCACCAGATGTATGCTTCTGCACTACTTAGGGAAAGCAGATCAAGTAAAATATGTGTTGAAATAAACAGAGAACCTGAAAAGACATCCCTGACATTATCGATCGTAACTTGAGTAAAGGTTAGCAGATTTTAATAATATTTAGCAGAAATATTTCTGACACAACTGGCTAATGAATAAGTATTTTAGTCTTTACCTCACCCAGCACTACTTGGGGAAAACAGACAAGCATAATACGTTTGAAAATGAATGAAAAAACGTCAATAAATTCCATCTATCATAATATGTGGGCTCCAACAGCAGGTCTGTCACAAGGTTTGACTGTCATGCAGCAGTGTGTCCAGCGACACATGTCCTTGAATTGGCAGAACGCAGCAGCTATGGAGACTGATATTTTGCTGCTGCAGGCCCGAAATTGTGAAACAATCTTTCAGTTCATCTGAGACAAACCAACATTGACTTTGAACAGTTTAAGTAGCTGGCTGCAATACCAATATGTATTTTTGTTTTACTGCTGAAATAATGGCATATATTGTCACAAACTGTTATATTTGCTTTTTTCAGCTTTTCTCACTTATTTACTTACTTACAAGCTGTGTTTTTACAGCTGTCAGACAATGATGATGATGATGATGATGATGTGAATTCTACTGACGTTGATGACGCGCTGGAATCAGGTTATCAACTGTCAAGTTTTCTGCAACACGCTCCCAGTGGTTCAGTCAGTCGTCAGATATCATCCGACTGGCGTCTAGGCAGCAACAACTACACAACTGCAGTCAGAACTCCAGGTGATTGTTATAGTCATAATTGACATTTAAGTTTTCTCAGTTTTCTGGTGTTTGAGTATCGAGTTTGGTCAGTAATAGATGGTTTAATTTGGATGCCTGTCGCTTATCTGAAAGTTACCAGTACTTTATTCTGTGTCACTTTTTATGGTATATGATGACGTCACATAATTATTAATAGTAGTAGTCAAAATGAAAAATCAAATCAAATTCATCACTGCAGGCAGTTGAGAATGTGATACAAAATGATCGGTAAGTAAGCAACTACAATTCTTACAGTTATTGTTATATTGTACTATCATAATTGTTAATTCAGTTAATATGTAGTGTTAGTAGTTTTGTCGGCTGATGAGAGGAGGTTGGTTTGTTGATGATACAGCTGGTACAAGGAGACATGAATGTCACAAGGCTTTGAATGAGGTCAATTCTTCTTCATCCTCTGCAGCCGTTCAGCGACTGGAAAATGCAGTAAAAGACATCAACAGCAAACTGGATCAAGTCTTTCTTTCCGCATCTCTGCGTTCTCCTTCCGGTCTCTACAGTGCTGGCTGTTATTTTGTTGGCATATTGTTCTGTATATTTCTTTGTATGCAACCGTAATAAGCGTAGTGTAAACTAAGGTAGTTATTTAAAATGATGACTTATGCATTTTTTTATCTTCTACAATTTTACACCCTTAGCATGATAACATCACTGTAATCACTATGTAGTGTTTAATAATGATAAGTGGTATAATTAAAATGATTCTGTTTTGTTGCATGACAGTTTTCTTTCAGTTAACTACCGGGATTGATGGTCATCCCATTGTCGTTTTTTGTAGCTAATATTTAACACACTTTGGAGTTTTTCAAGGTTTAGAAAATAATGATGATAGCACTGATAGAACATTTTTGTGGTAAATGTGTGGATCAGGTCAGCCAACACAAGAACGTCATAACTACAGCCGCCTGCAACCTGCTGTTGCTAGTCGTGCGATTACTTACCATTATAACCCGTACATGTATGTACTGTACTATGTTGTTTAGTCTGCGTTATGTTGCATTTGTTGAGTATTGTTTGCTGGCATCAGAAATTTCCTCTGAGCTGGCATAGAAATATCCATTACTTATTTAATTCTTGTTTATATGTGGTGATGGATTTGAGTGAAAATGGAAAAATTTGCCAGTTAAAAACAAAACCCAAGTGTATGTGACGTGTGCATATGTAGGACATTAATTACATTGATTGAGTGCATTTCGTTTATGGAGATGAGTTAATAATGAAGTTTCTAGCATACTTTTTATTAGCAAGTACATCTTTGCTAGGACTTTGCTTCTTTTTGTCTGCAGAGCTGTTTTCAGTTTGTATCTGTTATCAACTTGTAAAAACGTCGATTTGTCGATAGTGGAAGTTGTAGAATTAAGTGTTTTTTGTGAGAACTATAGGTCACTAGTGGCTGACATCGCATTTCTGTTTTCCTTTTACAGTAGAGATCCACAACATCAGCTTGTTACTGGACTGAGAAACGAGTCAGTTGAAGAGATACTACAGAGGAAATATCGAACGTACTTTCACCGTAAGTCTAACTGTTTGGATTTATATGATTATCTCCGCCAAGGTGAATGTAGTGAACATTGGAGGAGATTAAGAGATTGGTCGTTCTGTTCGTCATTCTGGGTGTGTGTGTGTACACGATGATTCATCATTATTTCTATATGCACTCTTACGTGTGTTTTCTAGTTTTTTATATGCAGTTGATTTTTTGTGTGCTGTATGCTCAAATAACCAAATCAGTCACATATTTTGCTAATTATAATTTGCACCATTGTTCTTCTGCTGTTACAGACTGTTTTTAATAATGAACACGTTTATTCGTCTAACCAATGACAAACCGACAAACAGAGAAACGTATATATCTAGATAAAAAGAGTTTATTTAGCAAAATAATAGCAAAAAATGCACCATTCCAATTGCACCTATTTTGCCATTTAACAGCAACCGTGGTGTTATTTTAATTTTTCACTTTGGTCCTGTATCACAGACACTTGTTCGCAGCATAACTTTTTCTATCATCTAGGTGCACTTTCTCTGTTAACGTTAGTTTGTTGTTTGGCAGTGTTGATAGGTTGTATTCGTCTTGTGAGCAGGTGCGTCGTCCAAGCCATTGTTTCACTCAATGCCGGATGTAGCTTTTCAGCTGTTTAAGAACACATTCGGAGCTTATGAGCCGTCTTTAGCTTCAGGCTTCAGGTTTGTATTTTTGGCACTAGTTTTTCAACTTTGTTTGACTTTATGGTGAGATTTATAATGCATCAATTTAAATTGTAAAGCATGTAAACTGTTTAAAATTTGGTATAATTTTTACGTTATATAAGTACCGTAATATATATTGCTTGTAATGTTAATGAACAAGGATTGATATTTGATACTAACAGGTATGTAATTTAAAAAATTTTTTGTTCATGGTGACATTAGTTTTTCTTTTCTTTTTTGCTGCTCTACCTTTCTGATGCAATACATAAACTGGAATAACTTTGATAATTCAGGCAGTAAATAAATGTGAAAAGTAGAAGCAGTGGTAATATTAAGTAAGTAAGTAATTTATACACAATGTTAGCTGTAAATATTCTGAAACACATTCGGTGTCACATGTGTTAATAGAACGAGAAGAAAAAGTGTTTACCTGTGTAAAGAGTAGTTGTAGCAACAGATGCAGCAGCAGTTATTAATACAGTTCAGTTGCAGTAGTAGTAGAAATAGCTGTAGTTGTAGCAGTTGTTGTTATTAGTGACATCTGCTAAGTTTATCTTCCGTCAGCGACTCAAAAGTTACCTCTGTTCATGAAGTCCTTTATTGGACTATTCCTTTACTGGCCTTCATCTATTAGCCGCTTTTTAAACCCGTGATTGATTGATGGTGAAGTTGAGAGTGATGCAGTAGTTGTTTGTCATTGTCTGGCATTGCCACTAGAACTGCTGCTGCTGCTGCTGCTGACAGTGGTGTGATCAGCACCGAGGAGGCACTGAGACAACACAAGGACTGGCTGGTCAACTTCAGACGTAATATGAATCTTACCAGTGTCATCAGTGCAGGCCAGCAGCTGCAGTCATCTGCAGATGCACATACCATCGCAACCAACTGATCGTCATCTACTGTGGACTCGTTATTCTATCAACCATACAGTCTTTGCATTGTATAACCTGTGAAAGTGTGACAGTAGTGACAGATCTCTGTTTATTGCATAAAAGTGGAACATTTGTGTGTGCCACCCGGTACTTGCTGTCTGCAAACATTTTTGACTAAACTCAAGACTCATTGGTTTTCCATCTCTTTCCTATAGCTGACTATAACGTGACTTTGGTGATGTAGGCATTTTTTACTTTGAATTTTATTGTATTTTGTCTTATTAACAGAACAAGCACTCCAACAGTTGTGAAAATGGTTAGCCTCCATTACTGCAGTAAAGACTTGAATATGGTGTTCAGCATGACCACCCTTCTTTGCAATGATCGAGGCTAAGTGTTTCTGCAACTGTGAAATTGCTTGACTTGTGCAAACTAAGACATGCGTGTTCCACTTTCTGTGCCATTCTGTATAATATTTGCTGTATGATAAGTTGAACTCATAAGCTGCTGAACTGTCCGAATTAATGGTATTGTGCTGTTACTAGGTGCTATACGTGAATGTCCATTTCAAGGTAAATTAATTTATAGTTATGATGTAGTTATGACTTAGCAGTAATATGCACTTTGCCGCACTGATATATGCATGCGTGTGTTAGGGCATTAGGGGCTTTTCTGACGTTGAGGCACTATATAACTTCATGTTTCACTTAATTACTTTATGTACTGTATGTGCTTTGAGTCAAAAAAAATGTTATCAAGTTTTTGTCATAACTTTGAAATACGTGTACACTGTGTCTCCAAAAAAGCATCCCCGACATTTTCGACTGTAACTTGAAAACCAATTGTCATATTTTTATAATTTTTGGTAGGAATATTCCTGACACAACTCGCCATCAAATGATTATTCAGTTCCACCTAACCCAACGTTTGTTTCTGCACTACTTGGGGAAAACAAAACCAGCAAAATATCACTATTTTATTCAATGCGGAATGATTGCTTAATTAACGTAATGTGTAAAAACACACTTTGTTCACATTTCTGACACTTTGGCTGACATTTCATCCAGTTGTCCATTTTTCAACTGCCTGTAGCAAAATTGCTTGAAGTGTTGGCCCACTATGCGAACACAGGCAAGGAGATTCGACGCTTTCTCTATTTATTGACAGCACTATCGATAATGTTCTGCTCTAGAGCAATCCAGTTGTCAAACTGTCCATGAAGTTTGCAGTGAAGTGATCATTAGTTATTGTAAATATTCATTTCTGCCACAGATTTGTTGCTACACTACCTTCTGAAATATTGATAACATGTACAAATTAGTTGCATAAATTTAACAAGCATTTTAAAATTGTTATTCAAAGACAACTGGCAGTTTTACTGATGAATAATGTTGAAAATTACGGTCAGTATTTAATAACCTTTAGACAAAAATCGGTGGCATACTTTTTTGACTCATGCCATGTAGTACAGTATATACAAGTCTTATGTTGCAGTCTAGTCGCTTACGTGTTATTTATTTTCAGTTTGTGTAATATGTCAAACTGCCTGTGATATGATATATGATTTTTCATAGCCTTTTGTAAGCATTCCAGTATTGTTCATTATGCTGCTGTACTGAAGTTTGAAGTTATTGCACATCTATGTGACTAAAATTCCACGACACATGGTCAGAATTAATTAACCACATAAGATGGTTTGTCTTGCAGATAATGAGGCTAGTTTAATATATTGACAATAACAAACAACAACAACAATGACAGTGCTGTTTTCATTTTGAGCTAATTAAGCTTATATAATGCGTTGTCGTTGCCTCTGTCGGTTGCCCTAAACTGTGGTTTTTCATTAGAATAGCGTCCCAGTCATTTGCCGACCAGGTTTTGTGAGAGGCGTTTGAACGTTTTCTGGGGCAGTCCAGAAGGTCAAAGGTCAAGATTACCCGACGTCAAAAACCTTAAGAGATTGCCGTATATTTGGCTTGCATATTAAGGCCTACTTGCTGGTGACGTATCAGGCGCCGGGCTGCTCAGGCGCCGACTGCAAGATAGGCCTAACGGATCGTTAATTGGCATACAGAGCGAAGTAATTGAACTGAACTGGCATGGTTTAGTTTTTGATGAACTCACCAATGGGCAAGCAGTAATGCCAAGCAATAGGCAAGCAGTAGGCGCCGTCTAACAGCATCGGTGGCCTGTGTGACTACGCTCACGTACGCGTCAATCAATGATCATCGGGCTCGCTCTGCTTGCCCATTGTCAGTTTGTCAAAAACCAAACCGTGTCAGTTCAGTTCAGTTACGTCGCTCTGCGTGCGCCGTTAGACTTGACATGTAGGCATAGTGCATGGAAACCTGATGGCTGCCGACGCCTGAGACGCTCGTTCGGCAACAGGACAGACGACCGCATATCATGTCGGTACTCGGCGCCGACATCGTTTCTTATTTATGACCTTGTCTTGACTATGTGGGCACGACTCCGTGACTGCCAGACTGCCAGTGTGTGTTGAAAAATATTGTAAAACACTGATAAAACTAGAAGGCGCTCGTAAGAGTGCATATCTCCGCCAAGTGAAGTAATTTAAACATTACAACAACAACAACAACTACTACTACTACTACTACATTGTGACCCTGCGTCTATCTGGCACCGCTATAGAGATATGACGCCTCAAAGTGCATATACACAAACACACGGACACCTATTAAGTGTGGTAGCATCTTTAGTGTTAATGTTACTTCAAATATTAACCGATTTTCAAAATCCTTTCACTGATGAAGTTATTAGCATATAAAAAATTTTGTACCATTTTTGGCCTACCCTGTAGCTGGGCCCGTCTGATCCATGCTACTTCCATTTTTGTTGGTGCTCTTGTTTTTCTTTGACTCGGCTTTTCTGTATAACGCTGGAGCCTGGTGGTGCCAATAGTACGGTATCGCCGCGTGGGCAGCTTCTTGTGTTACTATATCGTGGCAATCGGAAGGTCAGATCACATACACTGCGTTCTTGACTGACGCGCGCCGAGCACAGCAGTCACAGTGTCCGAGTGTCGTATCGCCGCGCAGCGAGGACAGATGTATGGACTGTAGTGACTGACGTGCGAAAATGCGCCGACCGCCCGGCCGGCGACCTTTCCTGCGTCCGGAACAGCTGGAAACAATTGGCCGGAAGTCCGGCTGGCCGGTCGGTGGTATAGTGGAAGTGAAGTGAAGACGAGGCTATGGATGGCGGAAGGATGGAAGGAGGCGGAGGAGGAGATCGGTGAGAGCTAGGAGGAGCATTGGGCAGCGCTGGACAGGTGTGCAGCTTGCACAGCAGCTGCCTATCTCACTGGTCAGTCAATCAGCTGTCCGCCCGTACTCAGTCGCTCACGGTCACTCGCTGTCAAGTGAGGTTGCTTTCTGCCAGCGGTAATAAAGCTGTCACGGTCCTGCAGTGCTGGGTTCAATATTGACGTCTGTCTGTTTGTGTGCCTGCTGTGGCCGGAGGCTGCATCAGCCAAGGTAGTGGGTGTGTAGTGATGGGTCATTGAATGACCAGTGTGATTGTAACACTGTGGGTTGATCAACGTCACACGGCAGATGGCGTTATGCGTGTCTTGATGCCAACGACCTCTCGAAGTACCGTAGCCTATAGTCTGTAGCTAGCACGCCGTGAAAGTGTGACAGAAGGCTCCCAGGCCTACACCTCCCTGGACTAGACGCCGATAGTCCAAAACGACGTCGTTCGTCATCCGTTGTGACAACGATATAACGAAATCTGATCCATTTCTCATCACGGTGGCGGCTCGACAAACACGTCTTAATGTCCGGCGTTCGCCAGATGACTAGTATACAAGTGTGCCCGCAGGCACCACGCACATTCACTACTACTCACGGTGCTCAATTACTGGCCGGTCACTCACGATCACGGGATGACTGCGGTCAGTATGACCTAGTTTGTCCTCGGATTCCATTGTATAGGGTCGATTCATTCATGATAACTGACGCGTGATGCGATAAGAAACTTTGAACGTGCTCCCATGGAGAATCTCAGCCCTATATCCGACGTACGAAACAAAGCAGGAAATTATTTTGCGAAAAGTAGTGAATTAAAGAACTAAAACGGAAAACGACGAGCATTGAAATTCCGAAAAAAAACTAAGTATTGCAGGACCCAACCTAATCCATGGGTTGGTAGTGCAAGCCCGGAACACACGCACGCACGTGCAACACAAACTGGCGGCAAACCTGAGGCTGCACAGGCGTTAGACCGTGGTTCAGTTTGCAAATGTGCATTTTACAGGTCATTAAGTCAAGTCCTCATTACAAAATGATCACAATGACCCTATCACGTCTCGGCTGATACAAACTCTGCTGCGCTGCAACCGGCAACACGTGGCAGATGGCAGCTGAGAAGTTTAGAGTAAGCCCCGTGCGTCGGCATCTCTGCTAAGTGCTAACTTTTTGGCTCTATGAAGCTGCGGAAACAGAAGCAGCTTAATGTGATCGACTTCTGACGTGTATCTAGCAGGTGTCAAGTCCGATAAATCGTCAATAGCTGAACGCCTGAGCGCTCCAGCGTCATCGTCTTTTAAGAACGTCGCATTGTATCACGCAGTATTCATACGAGCACCTGTCTGTCTGTATATGTGTCTTTCTGGCCTATTTGTATCGACGGATTGTCGCCATGCAGTGGGCAATGGCTTTGAAGGGCGCATTGGAACGTGTCGCTCTCTCAGGATCTCTCATTTCTGTCCGGTGCTCCGGTCAGTCGTCCCACTGGACCGAAGCTCAGGCTCGGAGCATCGTGTGCGCCGCACTGTTCATGACGTCACCAACCAAACAACTAAGCAACCCATCTGCCGGCCCGCGGCGCCACACACGTCGTTCTGGTGTTTCCGGTGCCGGCTAGGGTTCACGTCACGTGACCGCGGGCGTGGCGTGAGAATGTCTGTCTGTGCAGAGAACTTTGCGCATGACTGACTGACCGCGCATGTCTAATTGACAGATGTCGGACTACACGCATGCACGGTTAAGCTGGATAATTGCTGCCAATTGCACGCGAGGCTCATGATGTAACTCTGGCCAATGAAGTGTGCAATGTGCATGCAAGACTGCAAGACCTATAGCCTTCGGATCAAGTTTTCGGCTTTTCACTTTTTTCTTATATTGCTTTTACTTATTTTCACCGCATTAGTGATTTTTCAAACAGTGCATGCGCCGTGTATATCTACATTTTACTTGCTTACTTACTTATTTCATTGATTTATTGTATTCTTTTTGTGGCATGCACAGTGGCGATTTTAGGCCTGGGCCGGGAAGCACAGCCCCAGAGTTTTGCTTCAGCCCCCCGCCCAGTTTCATGGTCACCCATGATTTTTTGCAAAGAACACAAATATTCGATTTTTTTGCGTTTCCAAATTTTAGAAAACTGGACAGATCTGGGGCTTTCATCGAACGTCCAAAAACCAAGTGCTTCAGCTTCAGGGGGCTTCGCCCTCTGGTCCCCTGACCAGGGGCTCTGCCCCTGGACCCCGCTGGACCTCGCCATGGAGCCGTGCTTCCCCAGATTTTGCGGGCTAGAACCACCACTGGGCATGCATCAGTAAGTTAGTATGTTTTGTTTATTACATGCTTTTTGTTCGTTTTTATCGCTTGAAAATGTACTTGTCACCTGCTGCATTATTTTATGCATTAATCTGTTATATAAGATCATTACATAAGGTCTCTATATTTTGATGAATTTCGGAATTCAATTGTAAATGCCACCATTATTTAGGCCTACTTTTTCCAAACTTGGGTTCATATATTAAGTTCATCAATATACGGTTCAGAGCAAGTCACCGTAATTATTTATACAACATTGAGGTCTGCACACGCAGATGTTTACATTGCGTTAGTCGTCAAAATCTAATCAACAAAAAGAAAACAAGAAGCTCAGCTGAAGCAGAGCAACCGATCGCGTCCAGCGATATTATGCAATCGACTCACGAAATGTTCATTATTACTGAGGTCAGTGTCAACAGACAAAATACGATTTTCTCCAAAGGATATAACTTTGACTGAGCTTAACTAACCGACATGCTGTAAAATTACTTGCTCTCTTTCGTTTGTCATGTAGAAAAAACGCTCTAGAAATCTATTTTTTTCAATACGTTCAGCCTCTGAAGCCAACAACAGTCACGTCTCCTGGTTTCTTTCAGAATAACAGCAAAACGACAGTTTGAGGGTCGCGTGTCATTCAGCTTGCAGCAATAAATAATAGGTGTAACAGGAGGGTAAATAATATATACACGATAGATCATAGATCTGCGATCGAGTTGCTTGCACGTACGGTCGTGTCGCGTGGATCGGAATTGCCCATAAATCCACCCACGCCTGATACCGTATACGACATCATTCTCTTCTCCAGTCTACAGTAATCCAACCCAAAGCGACTTTACTTGGCGCAAGAGAAAGCGCCGTAAATCTGACAGCAGTTGTTACGGTTGTCGGGCTAGCCCCACTGTGCTGTCGATGGATTGATAGCAGCGCTTGACACTTCGAACGACCTTTCCATGCCGGCAGCCTTGTCTCTTCATTCTAGTAACGTATGAACCAAAGCGACGGCTCGCTGCAAATCAGCTAATAAACGGGGCGACTGAAAATGCGAGAAATGAAATTTCGGCACCATCAAGAACGCAAGTCGTAAAAATACGAGACATGAAAATACAGTAAGGAAAAAGCGAGACATGAAAATACGAGACACGAAAATGCGGGAAATGAAAATTCGGGAAAAGTGTGATTTTGGTTTTTTGAACGTTAATTTGAATTTTGTTAATTTCATGTACTGACATTCAGCGAACTGTACTGAAATGAAGTGTAGAACTGTAGACGAGTTTTGATGATAACATTTTTTTTAACGTTAATTTGAATTTAATTAATTTCGTAGTGTAAACATTACTTTTAGCATACGTCTGACCCGCATATTCATTTTCCCGTATATTCATGTCTCATATTTTCATGTCTCGCATTTTCAGCGTCCCCTAATAAACGTGTTTGTTAGGCATCGCCGCTCTGTCATTATTATCTCATCACGACACGAACACGATGTCATTAATTCGATGCTGTAACCTATTGCTTAATGTAGTCCTGTGTATGCAAAACCGCAGCTTACAGAGATAGCCGGAAAGAAAGAAAATTAACTACAAAAACTGAGGAACATTAAGGAGAAAAATAATGTATGCCTAAATTGTGAAAATAAAAAAAACGAAATGATGTCGGAAAAACGTATAACGAGTAGTAGGCCTACTTAGTAAGAAACGACGGGGTTGACGAGATAAATTGGAAGTTGATTCTGCGACGATAGACACGAGCGATTAGTGATTTTTAATCTGGAAAGAGTTAACGGTCGGAAAAGGTAACAACAGATGAGGAACGAGTTCTGCGAGAGTAGGGTTAATTGACTGAAGTACTGACAGCCGTTCTGCAGATTGAGTGATTGTGAGGAATTCGTGTGAATTAAATTCTGAATTTGCTGGAAATAATTTACTTGAGAGTTTTGGGTGATTGCACAGTATATTATATTGAGTTACAGTAGTCAATGTAGAATAAGCGTGCATGTAGCGATACGCTGCTGGACAGGAATTGCACAAACATTATTATGATAATAGCTAATAGAATCAGACTGCACACGCAGGTAGAGCGTGTTTCAGTTTCAGAAGACCGTTTTTGTTTCAGAATCGCGTCTGAAGTTCTAGTAAAGTTGATCGATATTCCGAGGGTCATTGTTGCATTGTCATGGATGGGTCGATTGTCGAGGATGACCCCAAGCGTGCTGCGCATTCGGATAGTGAAAAGACTGACCACTAGCGCCGGCTTGCGGAATGCCGCTTAAAGGGCGACCTAAGAGCCGGCTAATGATAAACGATCCAAATGAATTTCGTGCCTTCTTCGCGTCGTCAAGCGGGCCGGTCAGTGCCAGTCACGCGGCGACGACGGTCATTCCACCATGCAGTGCAGTGAGAGAGACGCCGGGTGAAATGTGAGTCGAAAGGCGTCGGGAAAAGGAGACCTTTATGCTAGCACCTATACAGGAGACCGTGGTTGGCTGGGGTGACTGACCCGGGCGCCGGGTCACATAACTGCATTGCTCGTCGCTGCGTGGACTATGCGCTGGAACCTTTCGCGCGTCCGTCCGTCCGACTTGGAGTGCATCGCTCGCGGTGCTGGGTGACGCGTTGTCCGGCGGATGTCTTTGATGTCGAGCAGTGCCGGCGAGGGACGTCGTCGTCGTCGATTACTGGCCGGTCACCGGTCGTAGGTCAGCAGCAGCACATTAGATGATCAGAGTCGGCGCATCGTGTCCAGTCCAATGCATCAGGTCCGTCAGTATGGAACGAGCTGATAAATGGCTACATTCGGCGGCGGCGGCGGAACGCGACGAAGAAAAGCGGCGTCTTTATAACTGTCACAACCCACTTTACTCGATGCGGAATTTGTGATAAAGCCTAAGGTTTAATTTTACAAACCATGTCGATTCGTATAGGGCGAATGACTCGTATCGTTCCGGGTGACATTGAACTGCAACAGTAGGCCTACTTAATTATTTTGTTTTGAATTATAGCGACTCTTTACCGTGAACGTTTTCTTTGTTTGGTCATTGAAAATCGATTCGCCATAATAATGGCCAGAATAAACAAACTGCAAAAGGAATAATTTAACTCAACCCGTGATTCAACTAGGCGCATTCGTCCCGCGGACGTTTTTAAAACTATACCGCGTGTTTAGGTTTATGCCTGTGCTGTTTTAAGAGAAATTTCTTCTAAAAAGACGAACTAATACAGACAAAGTTGAAAGTTCATGGTATTTATTTGGCTACAAATTGTGGGCACCGCGTGTTAACGCGTCGCCGCCCGGTGTCTGATATACGGGGATCCTTCTTCGGTGTTCCTCCTACACAGACGAGACTGTATTATTATTGTCTGACAGCGCGGCCCATGCAACGGCCGAGAAATGTGAGAACGTACGTAGTTCGCGGGACGTCATGCAGCAGGTTATCTGATTGTCGGTCGTATAGGACTATGGGACGTCGTCAGCGCGCTGGCCCGTCGCTGTCATGTCCATCAGACGTCGACTTGATGAATGAATGAATGATGTATCGCCCATCTCATTCTCATCGACGTCGCCGCGTTTACACCCACGCGGTCCGACGAACAGGACCGAATCTACCGGACATAACCTCCTCCTACGTCAAAGCCTTCCCTCTATCCACACGGTAGGACAAAACTCTTAAGGCGTGCACAGAGCGACGTAACTGGACTGAACTTTCATGGTTTAGTTTTTAACGAACTGACGAACGGGCAAGCAGCAATGCATTACAGTAGACACCGTCTAACGGTTTAACGACGTCGGTAACTATGTGACTACGCGCACATACGCGTCAACCAATGATCAATGGGCTCGCCCTTTTTGCACATTACCGTGTCAGTTTAGTTCAGTTCAATTCAATCGCTCTGTACGCGTTTTTTTATGACGGAAAGACCCTAGGCTACAACTCTACATATCGACACCAGGTTACTCACTCACTCACTCACTTTTTAGGAGTTGTTGTTTGGGGGTTTTGACGTAGGGGGATTATGTCCGGGATAGGTTATATTCGGGCACTTTACGGGGTACCCATTACCCAACCATGGGCGCAGCACACGATAGGCCCCCTATCTCCCTAATAAACCCACCATGCACTACGACAAGCCCCGTTCATCTTCGACATAACCCCAGTTCTTTCATGTTCTTTGTCACGAATATTGTTGAATATTGACGAATGATACATGAGTAGGCTACCTTTTTATTGCAAAATAATATAAATTCGGCGCATTTTGCGGAATGGAAATTTTTGTTAAAGTCAAAAATACAACAAATTTTAACATATTTATAAAAGTATACTAGTGTACGTGTAGCCTGAATTTTACAAAATATTGTATTATATCATTCTGTGCGTTAAATTAACTCTGAATATATTTTTACTCAAAAAATACTTGAAAGCAGTATCAATTAGATAACCAGAGTGTGCGGCTTTTATTTCGGTTCATTTTATTTCCGTATAGCTTTGAAGACATCTTAAGTCATCCTCCTACTCATCCATATGTTCATACCTTCAACGGCTAAATATTTTCGACAAGAGGACAGCAGTAGCGACCTGTCCGCTTGACCTTTGCTATATTATCGACCTGCGGTCTCGATTTTTGACCCTTTGGGCCTCAACTCGGCCTGCGGCCTCAATTTTCGGTCTTTCGGGCCTTAACTCGATCCGGGTTCCCCAGCAGCATTATGGGCGCTCTAGCAGGGTTCTCAATAGCAGATGTCTGGGCGTAAATACACTCCAAAATTTAAGCTCGTACACACAAATTTTTAAAACTTGGACGTCACGATGTCCAAATCAAACTATCTTTTTTCATGTCTATTTTTCAATAATAAACTGCGAATTGACGTCAGAATTTGTATTCGAGTGTTTCTTTAGTCCAATAACATCCGCTGACTGTCGTGCTTCTGCATACTTCGTTTTATGAAGACGTATTGTTTTGCATTTTGTCATTTTTTGCTTGAGTTTTATGTAGCCTAGATGCGCTGCAGCGCGTGTATGCGCTGCAGCGCGCCGATGGTGACGACGTCTGTATGACGTCACAGCTCTGCTGCGGAGGTGTGGCTGCAAAATTTTAGAAAAGGTGAAATTTTCTGAAAGGTACGACACCTCAGCGACATCTCACTTAGCGTATGTGTAGGACACGTACGACACGGGTCTGCGTAAAAAATTTCGCCAACGTAGAGCCTACGTCGTACCGTTACGAAGTTATTGGCAATGGTAACTCTCAAATATAGTATAGATTTTTAAACACTGCGTGTTTTGGCTATTTTCCTGCGCATATTCACCGAATGAAACGCCACGTTTTTCGTATTCTCAAATTAAAACTACGAGAAATCGAGGAGCGTATGCATGATTTTGCACAATTTTATTTTATGGCGCTTGTTTTATTTTTGTTTGAGACAAAACGGTGCAGTATATAAAAACGGTTAAGTTAATATGTTAGTTTTTCTCCTTCATTTTACGCGAGGTTTAGGCCTAACGTGCATATGGTGGTTCGGGTTGCCAGGCTGCATGGTCGTCACTCGTCGCGTCGTCAGTCTCGGAGACAGTGTAGGTAGAATATAACAACGTGACGCCCACCGAGAAGCTAGCCGCGCAGAGATACTGGCTCAGTCAGTCAAGGCGATGTCGTAGTTAACAGCAAGGATCTTCGACCGGCGCGAACTGACTGCGGGATGCCATTAATCGGGATTTAAGTTAACTGATCCGCCGGGCGCCAGGAACAGCGTGAGGCGTGGCACGCTCGAAACCCAAGTACACCCCGGTATAGACATGCAGGCGGTGCCGTCAAGAACAGTCGCGCGGACGGTGAGAATCTGCCTCCTCCACTATGCGTCGCGTTTAGATTACAGGCGTCGACTGACACCCTGGTGCCAACTACGTGAAGTCGAGACGAATTTGAAATTTTCGAGTAGGCGTTGTCGACAGTTAATTAGGTTCTGTGTGTGCATAGTTAGGCTATAACGAGAGGTGACCAGTTAGCCCATTTCGACACGGTGCCCGAGTGCTGACATACAGTTGACTACCAGCTTACTATAATACTCTTAGTCTCAATCTGTTGCGATTTGAAAAGGAAACGGTTAATAGGCTTCAGAGATTATACCTCAATACTAAGTCTATTAAGTCGCCATACATCGACTAGGCCTATATACGTAAATGTATACTGTCGGATGAGCACCAGTTGTAGGCAATGCCTGCACATGCGATAAAACTGAAACAAAACTTAAAAATGCATTTTCGTTTTAGTTTTGTTTATCTCGCATAATGTAGCGCCGCCTAGCTCAGTGCCCTCGCATGCGTCGTAATTGTATCAGTAGGCCTATTTCCCCGAGGAGATAGGCGTTTAGACATGATATCGGAAAACTGTCCAGTAAATGAGATTCGAAAGACGATGACGTTGGTTCGAGCTCGCGGCGCTGATGTCATGCAGACATTTAGTGAATGAAGCTATCGACGTGCGAGAACCGCGGGATGCCTTCGCAGCCCCGGCCACACTGGTGGCCATTTAAATGTCCCACCGCGGTTACCTTGTGGCGTTTTATTGCCGTAAATATTGGACAGACTCTTATGTCTAGCGTCTACAGCGGAAGTAAGACGTCCTTCACTGCGGTGTTCGAACGCCGCGTCGATGTCACCGAATGCAGTGATGGGGTGGGCTTAATGACAGTCATTAGGTGGATAAATTCCCTGTCAGACGTCGCCAACAGACGACCAGTTGGATATTCTGCACCGCAGTGCTTACATCATATAGCCACACAAGCTGCTTAAATAGCCCACTTGTATCATCTTCACTGCAAACCATAGCTCTTAATGGAAAGAAGAGTATAATGTTGAATTCCAATGCATCTTGCATTCGTCGCGCATCTGTTGGAGCCGGTGGCAATTTGTCTAAAGTATGCTGGTCGCTTAATTTCGTTCATGCAATTACGTGGGGACAACATGCTGCAGGACATTTACTATTTCATATATCTGTGTCTATACGATCTCGTATACCTGGAGTGGAGAATAACAGGTGCGCTATTTACCGACCTCGGCATTGTGTGAAGTCGCATCTGCCGCATGGTCCACCACTCGTACCGCCTTACGTAATGTCTATTTGTGGTCCCTTGCTACCGGATGTGGAACGGAGGTCAACTTTGGCGAATGCAAACCACTGTATAATGTAGAAAGTGTTTGCATACAGTAGGGAAAGGGATGCTTCTGGGTGTACAGCGGGCAGATCTATCGCATTTCCATATCAAGAAACCCCTCTAAGCTGACGTATAAGATTTCGTTGATTTTACATAATGGTTTGTTTTTCATTGTGATGCATTTCTATGCAGAATGTGGTTGAGTAGGCCTACCACGTGCCGCAAAAAAGCAAAAGTTATGTACATATATACCGGAAGCTCAAGCTGAAAAAAGAAGTTGAATGTCACCTAACATGTAATTTTTAGAATAATTTAAAGCTGTAAATGTCGCACCACGTCACATCACTTGTATTCTCTAATTATATATAAAAAACTGCAAAAAAATTATTTAATGTTGTACAAGCGATGATGTAAAACAGCAAAAATCCATAGTATAAGCACGAAGTAATGTATTAGCTTAGACATTTAATCTGTTCTCAGTAGCCAGATATCGAGATATCGCAGTTTGAAAATTTCACAAATTTGGCTTAAAATGCCTATTCAGGCCCCAAAAATCATATTTTGGGAGAGTTTTGACCCCTATACTTTACCTTTTATCATCGAGACCCCCAAAAGGCACTTTCTTGCGCAGAAACACGCATTTTGAGCCCTCATTGGTCGTGATCGGTCCTACGGTGTGATCTGGACGCGACGCAAAGAGTATAAAAAAAAGAAAGAACCAAAAAGAAGTCAAAATTCGCCATTTTCGCAGACCCCTTTCCGTCGTCCCACATCTACCAAATTTTGCGTGCTGGGTTGTATCCCGGATATCTTTCTTCGTTTTGAGTTTCAGAAAGATCGGTTGCAAAGTGTGGGAGCAGTGGGGGGTCGAATGTTTGGCTTTCCCATTGACTTGGCACATTGCTTATACAACAGCTTGTTGCTATCGCACAAGCCGTGGTCTAGAACACATTCCCCATTGCACGGAGTCCAGAATTCTGTACGGGATTATGTTCATGGGGATTTAATTGAGTAAAAATTTCCAAAGCTAAAATTAGTTTATAGTTCGTATGCAGTATTATGTAAAAAATAATAAAACGCTATTTGTGGCATACATTAGTTAAGAATCGTATAAATTGCCTTAAATTTTTCACCTTGTGTGAATGATATCGTGGGCTACTTTTCCAAACAGAGAATTTTTCATTTTCGTTCCGCATACGTTTTTCAGTACGTTAGTACGATGATAATGACGATTTGGCAGTGACAATATTATAAGCTTATAATTAAGGAGCTAGCAATTTTTTTGTATCACTTTAATAGCTAATACTCATTGACTACTGCAAGCAGCGAGAGGTAGGCCTCTATTGCAGTATTCATTTTCTTTGCTGTCCGAGTTAAGATGTTAGGAGAGTGACGTCATTTTCTAGTTGATGCAGCAGCTTCGGACGCTGCAGGAGTCCGGATGTTGTTAATCAGCTTCTCTGTCTGTCTGCCTGTGTTTCTGTCTGTCTGTCTGTCTGTCCTCGTCTCCCCAATGCCTGCAGTTGTTCTTCACATTCTGCTTTCCACCGCGCCTAAGTCCGGCTTCTCGTCTTTCCCATCCAGCTGGGACTTCATTGCAATCGCTCTAGTTTACGGCCGTCGCGTCTCCGTGTCTGGTCCTATATTCTATCGGCGAGCGATCTGATTCTCTCTGTGTACCGGGAGTCATTGTCTCCCGGGAATGCTCTAACGACGCGTCGCGCCTCATTGCGTCAACAAATCCGTCGCAATGAGCATTACAATTTACATCCACACATGTCGCCGTCCACCAGTTCGCACATACGTACCCAGGCTCACTCGGACTTCTGCAAATGACCAACACTATTAGGTGACATGCATGTCTATCTGCCAAATAACATAAAGCGAGGAGGCAACGAGAAAGAAATGCTCATGCCATTGCTCAAATGATTAAAGCCAGATTTGACGCAAATTTGTTACGATTTCAATTAATCGCAGTCAACTGTAACTTGTGTGTAGGCCTATAGATGCAAAACTTGTCCAAGAACGGAGGCCTAAACATCGTTGGTAAAAAGAGCTAAAAAAGGGGCATGTACTTACACCAATTTTTTGAGTGAGTTAAGACCATTTACGCTATTCGTACTCCCAGATGTTTTTCAACTAGCCTATAATTTCCTTGAGGTTCGAAGCAGCGAGTGAACCCGTTCTTAGTGCGCTTGAAATACCGTACGTAGTGAAATAAGTGCAATGAAATCAAGTTTGACTGCACTAGTTGCCGCTGCGCCAAAGGTAACCGAACACTTCGGACCTAAGACACTTCTGATCTAGGACATTTCTGACTAACTTTTTAGGTCCGAAGTGTCCGGACACTATACGGTTCTAAAAGTACGAGACACTTCGGACCTATTTCTCAGTATTTTTCTAATTACTACCAAGACTTTTTGATGACAGCAAAAAGTCTTGGTAGTAACAGAAAAATGGTGTCCGGACATAACCCCTCGGACATAAGCCCCTAGGACAAAACACTTCCTCTGACGACGGGGTAGGACGGAACCCCCCCCGGAC